>Ga0302215_10002946_pt1 | contig 11600 bp, 5 predicted proteins | sample II_Fen_N3_1_FD_194580 | JGI IMG/M metagenome (GOLD analysis project Ga0302215, IMG submission 194580) | Peat permafrost microbial communities from Stordalen Mire near Abisko, Sweden - II_Fen_N3_1 | ecosystem: Environmental > Terrestrial > Soil > Wetlands > Permafrost | place: Sweden: Abisko... | reverse complement strand
TCATGCCTGCACGGCTTCCGGCATATCCGTGAACCATATACGCGCGTCCGTCCTCGTCCCACAAGGGGCAGCAGTCAATTAACCCTACGGCCTTTTTCACCATCACCAATGGCGACCAATTTCCACGCGGATCGGTGGTTTTGGTCATATAAAAACCGGCATCGGGATCGCCGAAGTAAATGTAGAATTCGTTGTTGTGATAACGGATACTGGGTGCCCACACTCCGTTGCCGTGTTGCATGGTGCTGAAACGGTCCTCGGGTACCATTTGCAGGATGGCGTAGTTGATAATGGTCCAGTTTACCATGTCGTTGGAATGCAGAATGGGCAGTCCGGGCGTGTTGGCAAACGAAGAGGCTACCATGTAATAGTCGTTTCCTACGCGACATACGTCGGGGTCGGAGTAGTCGGCGTACAACACGGGGTTTTTGTAGTTTCCATTACCGAGGTCGGATACCCAAACCTTGGATACATATTGGGCTGATGCCGAGAATATGGATAGGAATGCAAGGGAAAGGAATGTTAGTTTTTTCATTTTGTGGAATTATATTCGAGTGTTATTTGTTTTGAACCACAATAGGAACATAGTTTTACTGGTGTGGCTATATGGTTTAATTGTATCTTATGAAATGACCCCCAACCCCCAAAGGGGGCTTTGGATTAGTATCGTCTGGCAACTTGCTTTTAAGTCCCCGCCATTTATCGGGAGGGGATTTAGGGGTTGCTTTGTTTTTGTATATATTATGTTGAACCCGCTTCGGGGTTCTTGTTTTATTATTGTTTGTACCACGGGTTTCACCCGCGGTTATTCACATTGAATCCTTTCAGGATTCTAAGATAATTGTTTTGAACCACAATAGGAACATAGTTTTTCTATTGTGCCTATGTGGTTTAATTGTATTTGTATCTTATGAAATAACCCCCAACCGCTGAAGGGGGCTTTGGATTAGTATCTTCTCGCAACTCACTCTTAAAGTCCTTTTTAGGGGAACCACCGGTCAGCGGAAGCTAATTAGGGGTTGCTCTATTACATATTATATTATGTTGAACCCACTTCGGGGTTCTTGTTTTATTATTGTTTGTGCCACGGGTTTCACCCGCGGTTATGCACATTGAATCCTTTCAGGATTCTAAGATAATTGTTTTGAACCACAATAGGAACATAGTTTTTCTATTGTGCCTATGTGGTTTAATTGTATTTATTGTTTAGCCGGATTCCAGCCATCATAGCCTTTTAGTACGTTCTCTACGGTGTATTCGGCGGCTTCTTTTTTGGTTAGGAGCTTAATCCATGCTGGACGACCGGCGGTGTTGGCTCCTTCGCCCGAGTTGTTGTACTCCATATAGCGGGCAGTCTTTTCGTTTTCGACCTTGCCCCAGTTGTGCCAGCCTATGGCTTTGATGCCTTTGGGTAAGCGGCAGTTCATAAACAGCGTCATAGCAAAGGCGCGCCACGGACGACCGAGGTATTCTTCGGTTACGGTGCTGTCGGCAAAGTGTATGTTACAGTTATTGAATATATACCCGTATTTAATGTGCTCGGGTGTACTGCCTGCGGTGATGTAGGAGTTACGTTTGCATACTATTTCGCAGGCTTCGAACCAGGCAGTGGAAGGTCCAAAGATAAAGTCGGTGGTTCCTTCGATGTAACAGTTCAGGAAATACTGGCGCATGTTTTCGCGTCCGGTGTATATGGTGTCCTGATGTCCTAGAAACCGGCAGTTTACAAACACAGCGCGGTCACCTTCGACATGCAATGATACCGCTTGCCCCAGTGGAGCCGATGAGTTTTCGACGGTGAGGTTCTCTAAGCGTATGTCGTTACCACATATCTTGAGGGTAAAGGTACGGAAGGTTCCCATCTTGCGGATATTGGCGTGGTCGTCCCAATTGATAATGGTCTTGTCGCGGTCCTCGCCTATCAGTCGCACGTTGCAACAATGGGTGGGTATCTCCAGTTTCTCTTTGTAAAAGCCCTTTTTGATAAAGATGGTAACTGTGCCTGCGGGATTGAATGCACGTACCGAGTCGATGGCTTGTTGTATATTACGGAAATGTCCTGTACCGTTGCGGTCGACTATAATATTATACTGTGGTTGTTGCGCATAAACCAATGCGCTTAAGAATAGGCATGAGAGAAGAAGAAGTTTTTTCATGGAAGAGTTTTTGAGTTCTGAGTATTGAGTACTGAGTATTGAGTACTGAGTTATTCACTGCTCAGGACTTCCTACTCAGAACTCGATACTAATTTGCTGTCTGATTGTCGATAATTGGTTGTACCAGGCTATTGAGATATACTTCGAGGTAGGTGTATCCTTCCTTGTTGGTGTCGGTGGCTTTTTTGCCGGGGTAGTTGGTTTCTAACCATCCATCGGGTATTCCGTCGTTGTTGGTATCGGTTGGAGCTTCGGTCGATTTGTATTCGGGCCATCCGTTTACGTCGGTTTGCGAGTCAATCAATCCCGGACGTTGCGTGAGTTTGCCTTTGTAGGTGTTTATGCCTGTTTTTACTTCGTTGGTTACACGTGCATCTATAGTATCTCTACGGTATGATGCTCCGGCATAGGCTAATACCTTGCTGAAAGCCAGTTCGGCGGTTTGTGTTTTAATGGCTGTGGCGTCGAATGGTTTTAATGCCTTGCATGCAACGGGGTCAGCACCTTTTGCCACAGACACCCCTTTCCAGTTGTCCTGTGTTACTTCGGGGTATCCGTACACATAGTTATCCTGTATAAAGTAGCGTCCGTATCCGGGAGCACATTTTGAGGGGTCGGCGTCCATATCTACCTGCGTAATACGGTCTTTAATTTTAGGGTTGGTGCCTGCTCCTGCTTTGAAGTAATTGGCCACCATGTTGTAGGAGCCGCTTTCGCCACCATACGAACTGTGATCACCCCAGTTGTATATCACGTTGTTGCGGAAATCCACCCGTTCTCCGTCCTGTGAATTGCCGTATTTCAGTCCGGCGCGTTTAAATCCATTGAAGCGTGGGTTGCGGCTGTTGTTATCGGCAATCAGGTTGTGGTGAAACGATGCATTTTTACCACCCCAGATACCGCCGTATCCGTGTGCACCTTTGGGGTGTTCGGAGTTATTGAGTGCTTCGGATATAATACACCATTGCATGCTAAAGTTTTCGTTGGAATAAAACGAAGCGCACTCGTCGACCGACCAGCTCGATGAGCAGTGATCGATTATCACATTCTTTTGGTTACGACCGCCGTAAGCATCGGGTTCGTGGTCTTTTATCAGGTCACCCAGACGGAAACGCATAAAACGGATAATCACATTGCTTGCAGATATGGTAACATCGTAATCTTTTATGCATATACCATCGCCCGGAGCCGATTGTCCGGCAATGGTCAATGAATCGTTTTTAATGGACAATGGTTTTGTAAGGCTAATGATACCCGATACTTTGAATAAAACGGTTCGGGGGCCTTTCTGATACACAGCCCAGCGTAGTGTTCCTTTGGATCCGTCGTCGGCCAGCGAAGTTACATACAGCACTTTGCCACTACGACCACCGGTTGTGTATATTCCACCACCCTCTGCACCGGGAAAAGCCGATGTTTGTGCGTTTAGACCCCATACTATGGAGGCTAAGGCCAGTATTGAAAGTAATTTCTTCATATTTATTTCAATTATACAATAGCGAGCAATCGCTATTTTTTGAATAATATACTTCGCATTACCGAGAGAAGCGCTAATGCCGTTTGCTATTTCCTCTTATCTTATTTCAATTATACAATAGCGAACAGTCGCTATTTTTTAAGCAATACACTTAACATGATAAACGGACCGACTGCTTTTGGATCGTTATCACGGATGGGTTCAGATATATAATATTGATAGCTTCCATCGCGGTAGCGTGGTTCGCCGCCAAGTCCGGCAACTGCACAACCATCGGTCAAAGAAATAGTTCCATCGGCATTCTCTTTGATAAAGCGTTTTACAAACTGACCGTAAGCCACCTCAGCCTTTAGCAAATAACTTTTTGGCAAATAACCTTTTTTCGCACCTTTTGCCCAAGTGTAAATAAACATAGCTGAACCTGAAGATTCTACATAATTGCCTTCAGCCCCAATTTTATCGGCCACCTGATACCACATGCCGGTTTTAGGATCGCGGTATTTTTCGAGTGATTTACTTAGATTCTTCAGAATTCTTATAATTGCCGGGCGTTGTGGGTGATTTTTTGGCAAATAATCAAGCACATCCACTATAGCCATCATGTACCAACCCATACTGCGCGACCAGAAATTTGGCGAACAGCCTGTTTCAGGGTTAGCCCATTTTTGTTTACGACTTTCGTCCCAACCGTGGTAATACAAGCCGGTTTTGCTATCGTAAAGATGTTTATTAATCAAAATAATTTGCTTTGCCACATCGTCGAAAATGGTTTTTTCGCCAAAACGCTGACCATATTGAACTAAATAAGGTGAAGCCATGTACAATCCATCCAACCACATCTGATTGGTATATATTTTTTTGTGCCAAAATCCGCCTTCAGTAGTTCGTGGGTGGGTTAGCATTTGGCTACGAAGCAAGTCCATAGCTTTTTTCAGCTTCTCTTCTTTGGTAACAGCATATAAATCAAAAAGCATTTTACCTGAGTTCAGCTTATCAATATTGTAGTCTTCCAATTTATAGCCGGTAATTGTTCCATCAGGAGCAATAATGGTATCGGTATAGCTCTTTACATAATTGAAATACTTCGGGTCTAAGGTAAGCTTCCATACTTTGAGGATAGCTCCCAATTCCAGTCCATTGCAGTAATCCCATTTGGGCTTTTTGGCAAAGTCGGTCATCCAGCTCTCCGGCATACGCTTCATTTCTGAATCGGCCATACGAACGGAATAGGGTTTTGCTGCCGAAACAAACATTGACGGAAACAAAAGTAACGCTATAACTGCTGATTTAAATTTGAATTTTGACATTTATTGTTTTATTTTTGATGGTAATTAGATAAGCATTAAAAGTATAATAGACTGCAAATATACAAATTATGTACTGACTATTGCTTTGTAAACTTAATCTCCTTAGCATCAATTTTCTCAGACCATTGCACCAGATTTTTACTCTGACTACTGAATGGTAAAGTTATATTTTTGGTTTTATTTCCAGAAATATTTATGGGTTGCTGCATTTGTGCAGGATATTCAAGTTTTGTGGCCGAGAAGTTTTTTACATTTTTCAGGATATAAGCAGGACCTTCCACCGCTTCCACATTTACATGCGTAAATTTTACGCCATCAGCTTCTACAAGTTCCGCGCCAAAGTGGGCAGTAATGACGGCATTTTCAAGATTTATATTCGAAATATTCATTTCGGGAAGACCGTTGAAATACATAGCACGATGTGCATTGCGCGAAACAAGGTTCTTTACATAGATATTCCGGAAACAAGGAGTTTCTTCACTAACCGTTACGCTGGCCGATTCTGTAGTATTCTGTTCACCTGCTTCCAGTGTTTCGGAAGCCGATTTTCCGCCGTAATACAAATCGAACAAGAAAGAGTCGGTCGTAATATCGAGCATATAAATATCGCGAACATAAATGTTTTCAACTATACCGCCACGTCCACGGTTACTTTTAAATCTCAAGCCGACGTCAGTGCCCAAAAATTCACAGTTGGAGACAGAGATATTACGCACACCACCAGACATTTCGCTACCCACTACAAATCCACCATGACCTTGAAAAACCTTGCAGTTGTCTACAATAATATTTTCAGCCGGACGGGCACGTTTACGGCCTTCGGCATCTTTGCCTGATTTAATACAAATGCCATCATCGCCAACATCGAAAGTACTATTTACCAACAATACATTTTTACATGATTCAATATCGAGCCCATCGCCGTTTTGAGCAAAAGCCGGATTACGGGCAAAAATACCGTCGATAATCAGGTTTTCGCACATCAATGGGTGAATGTTCCAACCTGGTGAATTTTCGAACAGAACGCCCTGAAGTTTCACGTTTTTGCATTCAACTAAACTAATCATTACCGGACGCATAAAGTCTTTCACTTCGTTCCATTGACTGTCGGTCATTTCGCCGCGTGGTACGTTCATATCGCTCATTTTCTCGCCTTTCAACGAACCAACTGATGGGAACCAATAACTTGGATCTTTAAGCACTCCACCTGATTTTATAACCTCTTTCCATTTAGCTTCTGTTACTTTTGCTTTTTTCAATGGGCGCCACGCTTGTCCCGAACCATTGATAGAGCCTTCGCCGGTAATAGCTACATTGGTCAGATTTACAGCAGTAATAGGCGACTGGCAACGACGGGTTTCAAGGCCTTCGAACGACGCTTTTACTAACGGATATAAATTTAAATCGGGCGAGAAAAGCAATACAGCCCCTTTATTGAGATGAAAATTTATATTAGATTTCAGCACAATTGGTCCGGTTAACCAGACTCCGGCAGGAACCACGAGTTTTCCTCCACCTTTGGCCGAAAGAGCATTAATTGTGTTACTAAACGCCAGAGTATTTAAGGTAATACCATCGCCTACGCCACCATAACTGGCAACAGAAACTTCTGTGGTAGGGAAAACCGGCTCTTGTACTTTTGCCATTTGAAACGGAAGTTCATTGTATAAATATCCGTACTTATAGTTTCCGGCAAGTAAAGAACCGGAACACATACTAACAAAAATACCTATAAAAATTATTTTTCTAAAAAGAATCATATTCATCAAAAATTTTCAATTTTACCTATTATTCAACACCTAATTTTCTGAACCTAAATTCGGAATGCAAATGTGGGATATTTTTAAATATAGAAAGTAGAAAAATTGTTTTTTTAATGGGAGTTTTTGGTATATAACCAGGAGACTCGTGTTTTCTTTCCGAATGATTTATAAATTTGTTGTCGCAAACAAAATCGGTCAAAATAGTTACCTTTGCACGAGTCACAAAGAGCTCAAAATCTAATTCTATTGCACAAAACTCACATGAAGAAACTTGCATTTATCATCGTCTGTCTACTTATTCCAACTGCTTTTTTCGGCAACACTTATACGCAATTTTCGCATTACTCAGTCAAAGAAGGTTTATCGGAAATTAATGTACTGTGTATGTTACAGGACAAGAAAGGGCAAATGTGGTTTGGTACGTTCGACGGATTGAATAAGTTCAACGGTTATACGTTTAAAACCTATAAAAGCAATCCCGGACAAGTATTTGGACTAGAGAATTACCGAGTGGATCAGATTCACGAAGACCAGGCCGGCTACTTGTGGATACAAACATACGACGGACGCGTTTATCGCTTCGACCCACGAACCGAGAAATTTCTGCAAGTGCCACAGTGTAAAGAGGAATTCAAAAATTACAAGTTGAACCTTGAAAATATTTATACTTTTCCCGATGGATCTGTTTGGTTATCAGGTTTAGGAGATGGTTGTTTCAGAGTGCAAAGTTCAACAACCAACGATGATATTCAAATATCTCAGTTCAATGAAGGCAATGAACTGCTGAGTTCAAATAAAATAAACAAGATATTTCAGGACAAGCACAAAAACACCTGGGTACTGACTGCTAATGGCCTGAATATCTTCAAACAAAATACCCATAAGCCCCTACAATTATTTAAGGAAAAATCTGGTGGCGCGTTCTATTCCATCACCGAAAGTGGTAACTTTATATGGATAGGAGGCGAGCATGGTAAAATTAGACTCTACAACACCCAAAAAGAGACTTTTGATGGCATCAGCTCTCCCTGCGAATCGTCAGTGATAGACTTAAAAACAATAAATAACAACCAACTCTTTATTCTTAGTAATCTTAATGGATTTTTTCTGTATGACATTCAGCAACAGAAATTTACTCCATTTACAAAATCAAACGGATCAGGTGTTATAAACGATATTTTCTATTCTTGTTATATGGACAAGAGCCACAATATTTGGCTGGAAACCGAAAATCCAAGCGTTGTTTATTTTCAAACCAAGGAACAGAAAGTAAACAATTTCATCAAAAAAACTGCCAATTCAAGCCAATTTGCACCTTCTGCCAACTTTTTCATTATTGAAGATAAACATGGAAATATTTGGGTTCATCCACGATTAGGTGGGTTTAGTTGGTACAATAAGGCCTCACACTCTTTGGAAGCATTTCATAATGATCCGGACTCTCCCGATCGCAGATTTTCAAACACCATGCACTCTGCTTTTTCCGATAAACAAGGAAATCTTTGGCTTTGTCCCTATTCTCACGGTATAGAAAAAGTTGTTTTCAGCGCGTCACCTTTTAGCTTCTACAAACCTAAACCAGCCGAATCAACTTCGGCCAGTAATGAAATACGCTCCATCTATCAGGACAAAGAAAACAGAATCTGGATTGGAGCTAAAAATGGCTCCATAACCGTACTTGATCAGCAGCATAAACCCATTGGTGAACTGTGCGAAGATGGTCGTATTTCGGGAGGCAAAGCACTGAAGGCATCCATATATGCTATCTACAGCGATCATACCGGAACAATCTGGCTTGGGTCTAAAGGCAACGGACTCTACAAACTTGAAAATACAGGAACAGCTGCAAATCCTCGTTTCAAAATAACAAACTATCGGTACAACCCCAATGATATTTATAGCCTGAGTTCCAACAATGTTTACTCTGTTCTTGAGGATCATTTACACCAAATCTGGATTGCAACCTACGGTGGTGGAATTAATTTATTACAGCAAGAAAACGGTACTGCTCAATTTATCAGCGCCCGCAATAAGCTGAGAAATTACCCCATGGATCAATGTAATCGTACCCGTTGTCTCACGGAAGATACCAAAGGCAGAATTTATGTAGGAACAACAGGTGGCATGGTAGTTTTCAAGAATAACACTACCAGACCGGAGAATATCGGTTTTAGCCTTTTCACGCACGACCCTGCCAACCCCAAAACCATTTCCGGTAACGACGTTCATAATATTCTTTCAGCACGCAATGGGAAATTGTATTTAGCCATCTTCGGTGGTGGACTCGACGTACTGAATGAAGAACTTGATTTGCACAAAAAACCTGATTTTAAATCGTACATGGTTGGTAATGGAGTTCCTTCCAATGTCATTTTCACATTAAAAGAAGATCTGAAAGGAAATATCTGGTTTTCAACTCAAACTGAAATAGGAAAATTCAGTCCTGCTGAAGAGCGATTCGATACTTACCAACCACTTAACGACAAAACCTACAGTTTTGCCGAAGCATCAGTTTGTCAGACTCGCCAGGGCGAGTTAGCCTATGGAACTACCGAAGGATTTGTACTTTTCAATCCTCTGAAAGCCGCCAAAAGTGAATATAAACCACGTATTGTGCTCACCAATTTTCAATTATTCAATAAAACCATGGAAGTTGGCGTAGAGGGTTCTCCATTGAAATATGTCATTGATGAAACCAAGAAACTGGAGCTGAACCACGAACAAAATATCTTCTCCATTGGGTTTACAGCCCTCGATTATACCAACCCACAGAATATTCAATACGCATATAAACTGGATGGATTTGAAAATGACTGGAATTACGTGCATGATCAACGCTTTGCTACGTATACGAACCTACCGAAAGGAAAATACGTGTTTCGCGTAAAATCAACGAATGCAGAAGGCGTTTGGGTGGAGAATGAACGAAGCATTGTGATTATCAAGGAACCATCGTTCTGGGAATCGAACTGGGGCTATTTGTTCTATTTTATTGTCTTTATCGGACTTGCTGCATTGGCAGTTTATATCCTGTCCACTATTTTCCGGCTAAAAACAGATGTGGAAGTGGAGCACCGGATTACGAATCTAAAATTACGCTTTTTTACCGATATTTCGCATGAATTACGTACACCTCTAACCCTAATTTCATCGCCTATTGAAAACCTGCTGCGAACCGAACAACTCTCTGAACCTGCCCGTGAACAGCTCACTACTGTGCAACGGAACACAGAACGGATGCTCCGGTTGATTACCCAAATTCTGGACTTTAGAAAGATCCAAAATAAAAAAATGAAACTACAGATAGAAACTATCAGGCCGGGTAGTTTTATGACGGAAATATGCCAAAGTTTTAGCAAACTGGCCGAAGAACGTAATATCCGATTCGAAGTGAATGACGAAAGTAATAATGCCTATCTGTATGTGGACAAAGATAAATTTGAGAAGATTTTCTACAATTTACTATCAAATGCCTTTAAGTTTACACTCCCCGGAAATCCTATTGAAGTAGATATTGCTGACGAGAAAGACGCTATAAGCATAACTGTGAAGGACCGTGGTATGGGTATGAGCAAAGATCGGATGAAGCTGCTGTTCAATCGCTTTGAAAGTCTAGCCGCATCAAATGTTTCGTTTCAGGAAGGAACCGGAATCGGGCTATCACTGACTAAAGAGTTAGTAGAGTTGCATCATGCAAAAATAGAAGTGGAAAGTGAACCCGGCAAAGGATCGGCATTTAAAGTCACTTTCTTTAAAGGACAGGATCATTTTACGAAAGAAGAAGAGCTGATTGTAAACGAGGCTATAATTTCTGTTCCGGAAAGAGTAGAAATGCAGGAAACTACAGAAGATGAGGAGCTAAAAGATCGCAACGATTCAGCGAGACCAACCATTCTGATTGTCGAAGACAACAACGAGTTGCGCGCATTTCTAAAGACAGTGTTAAGCAATAAATACGAAGTACTGGAAGCCGAAAATGGACGTATAGCGCTGGAAATTGCCAAAAACAGTGTGCCGGATATGATTCTTACCGATGTAATGATGCCCGAAATGAGTGGCCTGGAACTGGCTAAAGCCATTAAAGAAGATATCAATATCAGCCATATTCCGTTGGTACTGCTTACCGCCAAAACCGACATGGAAAACAAGTTAGAAGCCTTGCAATATGGTGTCGACGACTATATTACTAAGCCTTTTAGCTCCGCTTATCTGGAAGCCCGCATCGAAAACCTGCTTAAACTCCGGAAACAGTTACAGGAGCTGTATCGGTCATCGTTAACCAGTGGTGTAATTTCACCTTCGAAGCCGAATGTGGTGTCGCAGGACGATATCTTTATTCAGCGAATTATGAGCTTTATTGAGGACAATATCGATAACTCTGAACTTACCATCGAAGATATTGCCATGTATATTGGTTTTAGTCGGTCAGCATTTTTCAAGAAGCTGAAAAGTCTTACAGGCCTTGCTCCCGTGGAATTTCTGAAAGAAGTTCGAATTCAACGCGCTGCTCAACTCATAGAATCGGGCGAATATAATTTTAGCGAAATAACCTATATGGTTGGTATCAGCGATCCACGCTATTTCAGTCGTTGCTTCAAGCAAAAGTTTGGAGTTAGTCCGAGGGAATATAAAGATAAATGTGGTGATAACCAGAACTAAAAAGCTATAATTGAACAGATAAAAAAGCCTGACCGTAATTAAACGACGGCACTGAAAAAGTAGCTCAGCTTTGAGTCTGAAATAAAGGGAACAGTAAAAATATAGGTAAATCACCTGTTTTTTGCTGTTTTTTTTGTATCTTTAAGTCTCAAAACAAAGCCCTTACATGTTACCACAACAGCAAAAGCTCCTGCTGAGTACTTACTCAGATTTATATGACCTTATAGTACCCCAAGAC
>Ga0302215_10002944_pt1 | contig 11606 bp, 8 predicted proteins | sample II_Fen_N3_1_FD_194580 | JGI IMG/M metagenome (GOLD analysis project Ga0302215, IMG submission 194580) | Peat permafrost microbial communities from Stordalen Mire near Abisko, Sweden - II_Fen_N3_1 | ecosystem: Environmental > Terrestrial > Soil > Wetlands > Permafrost | place: Sweden: Abisko... | reverse complement strand
ATCGTTTTTTCTCAGCCCGGCGATTGGGGATTAAATCAGGTAGAATGTTGAGCGGAATTATGTTGTTAAGTACGAATTACACGAATTAATACGAATTATACGAATTTAGTGTCTGCAAAGAAGAAGTTTTAAGTGATTAAGTTGAATCGTTAATTGGCTGATTGGTTGGTTATTATATTTTTAAAAGAATATGAAAGTAACAATTATAAATACAATTCGTGAAGCATGCCCGAAATTAGTTTTGGCACTTATCAGTTGTGAAGTCAGGAATTCTTATACATCCCCTGATCTTTGGGGTGAAATGAATGAAGAGATCCGACGGTTTTCTGAGAGTTATACATTGGAAAAAATTAATAAACGTCAGGAAATTGAAGCCACCAGAAGAATCTATAAAATCCTGGGCAAAGATCCGAATCGCTATCGCCCTTCTGCAGAAGCTTTGTGCCGGAGAATAGTTCGAGGTATCCCCATCTATAAAGTAAGCACGCTGGTCGACATTATCAATCTGGTATCCATCAGGAGTGGTTTTTCAATCGGTGGATTTGATATCGATAAAGTTCAGGGGAACATAGAGCTGGGAGTAGGAACTAACAACGACGAATTTGAAGCCATCGGACGGGGGATACTCAATGTTGAAGGGTTACCGCTCTACAGGGATGAAGTTGGAGGTATCGGAACACCCACCAGTGATAATGAACGAACTAAAATTACAGATAACACCACCCATCTTTTGATGATTATAAACGGATATAGCGGCAAAGAAGGACTTCAGGAAGCTATCAATCATGCCATCACATTACTTCAAAAATATGCTGATTTAAAAGAATATGAATTGAATTGGATAGATGTGACCTTTTAAGTTAAAATGATTATATGCAGGAGCTCCTGAAGTTTTAAAAATCTATTTTTGTTTTTCTTTTTAGTTTTATAATTCCGAAGGAATTGAATTTGAATAGCCATGTATGCAATGCATGGATGATGAAAGTAGATAGAGAACGACAACCACAAAGTGGTTGAACAATTAAATCAAATATTACTTATTATTAAATTCATACTCTTCTCTTTGAATAATTCATTCAATTTTTAATAAATTTATTTGTCATTATTTAACCCCTATCGGGGTTAAATTCCTGTTAATTTCATTTTTTCCATACATTTCATATATGGCTATTCACATTTAAATCCTTCGGATTTGAAATAATTGATTTGATGTAGGACACTTTGCTGATAATAAATAAGTTAATTATCTAAATTCTCCATCATTTTTTCCAACTCCCCATCTAATTCATGCAATTGTTTTTTGCAGATTTCCATCAATACAGCAGCACGTTTTACCTTTTCAGATATTGCATCCATATTCACTTCCGAATTATTTTCCAGTTCAGCCAGAATTGTTTCCAGTTCAGTGACTGCTTCCGTATAAGTTAGTTTTATTTTCGACATAAGCTTTGGTTAAAGGGTTTGAAGTTTGAAGAGTTTAAAGAGTTTAGTGTTTGAAAAGTTTGAAGTTTGAAGAGTTTGAAGAAAGTAAATGGTTGAACAAATCAAATAAATAGTAAATAGTAAATGAATAAATAGTAAATAGTAAATGAACAAATAGTAAATAATTCTATTCATCAGAGAAATGCACCAATACTTTCCTGTACGAATTAAATATTTTAGACTTAGAGACAAACCCTAAATAGACTTTATTTTCATCCACCACCGGCAAATACCACGAACCTGAATCTTCAAATATATCCATCACCTTTTCCATTGGCATGGTTGCATTTAACAAAGCGGGTGGTGAGGTCATTAATTTTTTTACTTTAAAACGGTTGTATAAATCTGGTCGAAACATGATATTCCGCACTTCGTCCACTAACACGACTCCAACAAGCACATTTGTTGTTTGATGAACAACCGGAAAAAGGTTTCTTCTTGACTTGGATATTATTTTCACCAGCTCTCCTAAATCCATTTCAGGATGTAACTCCGTAAAATCTGTTTCTATGAAGTTTTCCATCTTAAGCATGGTCAGGATAGCTTTGTCTTTATGATGCGTAAGCAATTCCCCTTTTTGAGCCAGCCGCATGGCATACAAACTATGTGGTTCAAATAAAATAATCGTCAGATAGGATACTGTCGAAACAATCATCAAGGTCATAAATAAATTATATCCACCCGTCAACTCAGCAATAAGAAATATGCCTGTGAGTGGTGCATGCATAACCCCCGACATGAGACCCGACATTCCTGCCAACGCAAAATTCGCTTCCGGGATCATAAATCCAAAGTATATCAGAATCCTTGCCACAACAAAACCGGTTAAACACCCGATGAATAAAGTTGGTGCAAATATACCCCCAACACCTCCGGCTGCCGTGGTAGAAGCCGAAGCGAATATTTTAAAAATTACAATTAAACTCAGGTATACAATTAACACCCACGGGCTATGACCTAATCCTAAAAAGAAACTCTGATTGAGCACTGAAGCCGAATGACCATTCAATAGGGCTACAATTATTTCATATCCTTCACCATACAGTGGGGGAAAAATAAAAATCAGTAAACTTAAAACAGATCCACCAATGACAAGTTTTGTAAAAGGATTTTTTATTTTTCTGAAAATTCCTTCAATCTTGTTCATCCCACGTGTAAAATAAAGTGAAACCAATCCACAAATTACGCCGAGAAGAATTAAATAAGGGATTCGATCGATGGCAAATGGTTCATATTTATCAAATTGAAAAGTAAATGCACTTCCCGAGAAGAAATAAGACAGTGCAGTTGCTGTAACTGAAGAAATGAGTAAGGGTACAATAGCCGTCAGGGTCATATCAAGCATCAACACTTCCAACGTGAATACCAGTCCGGCAATGGGAGCTTTGAAAATACCGCCAATAGCACCCGAAGCACCGCAACCCACCAGCAGCATCAATGTTTTCTGATCCATTTTGAAGAAATTCCCCAAATTAGAGCCGATAGCCGATCCCGTTAACACAATGGGTGCTTCCGCTCCTACCGATCCACCGAAGCCAATGGTAATGGAACTGCCCACCATCGAGGTCCACACGTTATGAAGTTTGAGAATACTTTTTCGTTGCGAAATGGCGTACAGAATTCGGGTCACCCCGTGACTGATATCATCTTTTACAACATAACGAACGAATAACGAAGTAATCAGGACTCCAATAGCCGGGAAAACAAGATACCAGAAATTGACATGATACCTGCTAAAACTTTCAGTGAGTACTGTTTGAATAAAGTGAATCGTAGTCTTTAATAGAAACGCGGCAATCGCGGCAAAAATACCAACAACAAAACTTAGAATTAGAATAAACTGACGCTGCTTAATATGTTGCTCCCGCCAATCAATCATTTTCAAATACCAACCCTTATTTTCCATACAAATAAAAAAACTTTTCACAAAGATATAGAATTTATGGAATTAATAAACTCCTTTACCCTTAATAATTACTACTATAATACATTTCGACATTTTAGTACTTTAGATTATGTTTCATGGTATAAGGCAGGTTGAATGAGAATTGACCTTAAATTACTATAATATCAATCCTGTTTGAAAAATAATTACTTGTTTATATCAATTTTCGAACAACTACTAACTTAATAAACGTCATTTTGAAAAAGTTGATTATTTTATAGAATAGAAAGAAATAAGGTTGGGTCTGGTGGTTGATTGGTTCTCTACTAAGGGTTAACAACTGATGATAAGGTTTTTAATAAAGATTATTTATGTTTGATTGTCAACTCACTCTGTAACTAAGTTAATGGAATAATTAAATGTCCTATTAAATAAATGGAATGATTTTTTAATATCTGTCCGCTATGCGGCTTGCAATTCGTGAACTATTTTTCTACTACCAAACTATCGCCACTACGCGGCTTTAAAAGATGCGTATGGAACATTCCGGCATGACGGAAGCGGCGACAGATAATTGTATAATAAAAAGGACATTATAATATTTCAAGTACCTAACTATTCAGATAAAAAAACCTTATTTATCTTCTGATTCTGCCCTTAATTGTTGCATGTTCTGTATTGCGTCTTATTATATTGTTTAATAAATCAGGTATAATCCAACTATAACCCAGGTATAACCCAAGTATAACCCATATCAATAATAAGTTATTTTAAATGTGATTTATATAATAATTAAATTAATATTATTTATCTTTGTACTTCAAATAAGGCAAGAACCAACTAAGAATCAACACAAACCCATTATTATTTCAATTATTGTTTAACTGTTAATTTAAATTTTACAACTATGGCAAGAATGAAAAAATTTATGCAAATGACCGGTTCAATGGCGATGATAAGCATGTACACCCGGCAAGGAAGTGACGAAGTGATTATTCGTATGAAAGGAGGAGCCAACAGAACACAAATCGAAACGAAACCCGAATTTGAAAAAGTAAGGCTGAACAATAAAGAATGGCAAGGATGTACCGCCATGGGACGTTCCATCCGTTTGGCATTCTTCACCATGAAAAGTGTGGAAGATTACCCTGTGAACGGCTCACTGAATGCATTATGTAAACAAATGCAACATGCAGACAAAGAACATGAATTGGGAAAACGAAGTGTATGTCTTTCTCAACACAAAGAATTAATGGCAGGCTTTACTTTTAGCAAAAAACAGGTGTTCGAAAGTGTATTGAGAGTTCCGGTTACTGCTACACTCGACAGGGATAGCGGGATAGCACAAATTGATATACCGGTGATCAATACCGAACTGTATCTGTATAATTTTCGAGGTCTGCCTTATTTCCGTATAATGGGAATATTGGGAGGTGTTGCTGATAGGTTCTATTCGGAAGTAAAAAAAGAATATGTTGAATTACAATCCGGATTTTACAATGAGGAGAAAAATACCTACCAATCGGAATGGATGCCCGCAGTTGGAGTGATCCCTGCACAGAGTTTTAAACTTTATTACCCTTTAACAATAAATCCGATTCCCGAAGATATTACACTTTTACTTAGCATTGGAATAGAGTTTGGGAAAATGGGCAATGACGGAAAACCTGCTGAGGTTAAATATGCCGGAAGTGGAAAAGTGCTTTTGGTTGGTTAGTAGTAGTCGGCAGTTGGTAGTTGGTAGTTGGTAGTTGGTAGTCAGTAGTTAATACTTTAAGAAAAAGATATTTGAACTAAAACTAATTATTATAGTTATAATGTATTGACAAAAAGGGTTGAAGTAAATCGACAACTTCAATCGGAAAACAACTTGAAGCTCATCAGAAGCAGGTTAAAAGTTTTTTTATAAGGACAAAATGCCTATTTAACTCAATTATTAATTCAACAGAAAATGGAAAAAGAAAAATCACAATTGATAGTATTCCTTTCCCTGATTGCTTTAGCTGGGAATGTGCTTTTTATTTTATGGGTTTCTTATAATGCCATTGATGAAGGATTTACAGGGACATTGCCTGAAAAAGTTTCATACGTAGTATTAATGGGACTTTTAGCAATAAACTGTTTTCTTATTCTTCATAATAAAAAACAATAGTATAAAATTTCTTTGATATATTGTTCAATTGCCTCCAGCTTTAGCTGAATTGGATGGATAAAAAATCAGAATGGGCTAAAGCCCAATCCTATTGATTCTAATTGGCTACAGTAAAACATTAAATTGCATTTGAGAACGTCAGATAATCAACACGTGATAAGGTGTCATTTTGCTGCAGAAAGCAAAGTCCCGTTATTAAAGGATGTTGAATTAAAATTGATATTGGCTTCCATAGCATAATGATCTGAAAGATTTGAAAATTTCAGTCCTATTTTAGCATAGAAAGTCTGTACTTTTCGTTCAATGTGAGTAATCCATTGCTCGTTTCTGACGAGGATATAATCTATTACCTTCTTCTTTCCAAATGCATTTCGTGCTAATGTATTGTTTATTTCGTCATATGTAAACTGATTGTCACCGGTGATCGCCCCATTCTTTGCTTCAAGTGTATGCAACATGATTTGATAGTTCATCTGATCTTCCATATCAATATTAAAATCGCCACAAATTAATTGCGGGATAGTTGGGTTGAAATATTGATTCAGCAAATGTTCTTTTATCTCAGCACATTGTTTTTCTCTCACTAAATGTGAATTATCTGCCTGAAGGTGAGTGGTGAGCAGTTGAAATTTAACTCCTTGAAATTCTCCCTGAAAAAGGACTGCCCCTTTACGGGCAATTACATCGAAGCCTTTGCTTATACTAAATTCGATCCTATCCAGCTGACGAAGTGGTGTTTTGCTCACAACCCACAACCCGCTGTTGGTTCGAAAGGGCAAAAGGCATTTATTGGCAGGACCATATTGATAAGGGTATTCTTTTACAAGCCTTTTGGAGAGAATATTCCTGCATTTACTGCTAAAAGCTTCCTGAAAAATGATAATCTGGTAATCAGAATACTCCAGCTTGTCAGCAATAACATTTGCCCGATCCCCATTTTTATTGAATAAACTTATATAAGGGAGCATGTAAATATTCCAACTCAGGATCTTGAGCGATTTGGAATTTATAGTTAATGTGTCAATAACCTGAGACGTTTGACTTGTTACATCAATAGTAGCTAGTATCATAAATAATAAAATCAAAGATAGGGTTCTGTTCATAAAGTAGAAGGATATGATGTTGCAAACTAACAACAACTACTTTACAAAGGGATTAAGATGGAATGACTTTACTATTAAAAATTACAACCTACATCCTACTACAAACTACCGACTACCGACTACAAACTATCAATACTCCTTACTCTTCTCCCCTCTTAACACCCGTAATCCACTCATAGCAAGGGCTTCCATTTCGTCTTCACCGGGATAGACTGCAACTTTTGCCAAAGGCGAAATCATCTTTTTTATGTATTCTACGATAAACTGACTGTGGGCAATTCCTCCGGTAAGTATGACAGCATCAGCTTCTCCTTTAAGAACTGCCAACATGGCTCCTATTTCTTTAGCAACATTGTAGGCCATCGCTTTGAGAATTAAACTAGCGTACTGATCACCATCTGTAACTCTTTTCTCAGCAATAAGTTCTTCGTTGACTCCTAAATGGGCCATTAAACCTCCATTTCCAACCAATAGTTTGCGTATTTCAGCTTGAGTATATTTTCCATCGAAACATAGATTCACTAGTTGTCCGGCATCCAGGGTTCCCGCACGTTCAGGAGAAAAAGGACCGTACCCATCCAAACCCTGATTGGTATCAATTACTTTTCCATAGAGGTGGGCAGCCACAGAAATTCCACCTCCTAAATGTGCAATAACTAATTTAAGTTTTTCATAGGTAGTCCCATTAGCAGCAGCATATTTTCGGGCGATTGCTTTGTGATTAAGAGCATGAAACATAGATATACGAGGCATTTCCGGCAATCCGCTGATACGGGCCACATCCTCCAATTCATCAACTACTACCGGATCGGCAATAAAAGCTTTACAATCCGGAATCGATGACGCAATTTCATGTGCTATTATTCCACCAAGGTTACTGGCATGTTCTGCATTATGAGTGGATTTTAAATCTGAAATCAGCTTCTCATTTACTTCATAAACACCTGATTCAACCGGACGAATGATACCACCACGACCCACTACTGCTGATAAATCGGATAAATCTATCCCATCACTTTTCAATTTATCCAGCATCAGATTCTTTCGAAACTCATACTGATCAAACAACGTTTTGAAAGGCATTAAATCTTCGACTGAATGACGAATGGTATGGAGAGATACCAATGTTTCATCTTCATATACAGCAAATTTAGTGGATGTGGAGCCGGGATTGACGGATAATATTTTATACATAGGTCGATGAGTTTATAAATGATTCCTGATTACAAAGATAGCAGTTAGCAGTGAATAATTTATGAAATGGAATTAATATTCAAAAATATTCCTGCAATTTGCGAACTAGTTAAGTCAATATTTGTATCAGACACAGTTTTCTAACTCAAACATATAAAAGAATGAAGTCCATTTACAAAAAATAAATTAATTCATGACAAACTTGATTGCCTATTAATTATCTTTGGGAATTATAGAATAGTGAACTTCTTTATTAAGATTCCAAATGAACCAAAAAGAAAACAGATACAAATAAATATCATGTATTTATACTACTTTTGTTTTAGTAATAACATGTATCTAATTTCACCTATCACAATATTTTCTAATTTACAATGAGAAAATCACTTCTTATAGTATTTATTTTTTCACTTACTCATCTTTGGGCCATTGATTCATACTTTGATTCATACTCAGTTGTAGATGGCCTTTCCAACAGTTCAATCAAAGCCATCTATCAGGATAAATTAGGGTTTATCTGGTTTGGTACAAAAGATGGATTGAATCGTTTCGATGGCAATGAATTTAGAATATTCCGGTTCGATACAAAAAAAAATAAATGCAGTCTTTAATAATGATATAACCTGTATAGCCCCTGATAAGAATGGCAATATGTGGATTGGCACCTTTGATGGGATTGCACTATTTAACCCTTTTTCTGAACAGTTCTTTGATTTCAATAAGTCTGGCGTTAATCTGAACCAATTATCAGGAGTTGTTACCGAAATTATTATTGATAAAGATCAGCAAGTCTGGATTTCGACAAAAAAGGGCTTGTACATGATTGATTCCAAAACATATGAAATAAAAATTCTGTTAAAAGGAATACATGTAAGTAGCCTGAATGAATGTACTCCGGGTTGTTTGCTGGTAGACATAGGAACAAAAGGTCTGGCTTTAATTAACACAAAAACATTGCATATCAGCTACCTGGAAAGTAGGCAGAAGAGAACTAGGCCAATGATTACCAAGATTTATAAAGACCGGAAAGGATTTGTTTGGCTGGGTGCAAGTACAAATAATTTATTCCTGTATTCCGTAAAAGACAAGTCAGTAACCCCGGTAAACTTAACAAACAGGGATGGACTGATATTTAACAATGAGCAAATCCATTGTATCAGTGAACTTAACGATTCTACATTAATTATCGGGACTGATAAAGGATTGCTTGTTTTAGATCTTAAGAGATCGAGTCTGAAAAAACTGAATTATAATATCTCGGGTACAATTTTACTCCGCGACGACCGGATAATGAGCCTGTATAAAGATAATCAGGGAGGAATCTGGGCGGGTACGTTTAATAAAGGAGTGAAATATTATAATCCGTACCGAAAAAAATTCACGTTCTATGACTTAAAAATAAATCATGATGTCCCAGTCGGAATAGTTGGTAATCTGATCGAGAATGATGGGAAATTATGGATTGGGCATGAAAGGGGAATAAGTTCAATGAATATGGTATCAGGCGAATCAACCTATTATAATCTTCAATCACTTGTATTTAACAACAACAGAAACAATGAATCCTATTTCATTTTCAAAAAGGAACACAATCAATTGTGTTTCTATCTTTTAAATAACGGTCTTTATGTATTAGATCTGAAAAGCATTCGAATTTTGAACCGTATAGATATACCTTCAACATCACAAGTACGTAGTATGATGAAGGATAAAGATGGTAAGATATGGATAGCAGAAGAAGATCTTTCAATATATGATCCTCTAAATTACAAAGTAAATAACAATATAGAAACGAATAAGAAATCATATACCCGGTTTACGCTGACACAGGATTTACTTCTATTAAGTAACGGAAATATGTTAGTCGGAACCCGAACCAAAGGTGTTTTTCAATACATATATCAAAAAGCATCAGAACCAAAATATAGTTTTGTAGAATCACTACCTATTAAAGGTTTGGAGAATAAAAATATCAGTACTTTATTTGAGGATAGCAAAAAAAGGATCTGGATTGGCACCTATGGCTCGGGTTTGTTTTGTTATAATATGCAAAGTAATCAACTGAAGGTTTATAATGAAACAAAAGGGTTGGCTCACAATCTGATTTGTGGTATTCTGGAAGATAATTTAAGCGGTGACATTTGGGTTTCAACGGTAAAAGGAGTGTCAAAGATTGATATTTCGACAGGGAAAATAAAGAATTACACCTTCAAAACCGGATTCCCTTTAGTGGAAGTTTCATTACGATCGTTTTTAAAAGGGACCAACGGTCTGTTTTATGTAGGAGGAAGTAATGGTATTGCCTCTTTTAATCCACATTCATTTCAAGATAATCCCTATCTTCCTAAAGTACAGATTACTGCTGTCCAGTCATTAGCCGGTCAGGGCGAATTAAAAAAGGTGAATTTTACTACTCATACTACCATGCAGCATATAGAGTTGAACTATTCAAATTCCTTTTTTCTAATAAAATTCTCAGCTCTCAATTATCTCTTCCCTAAAGAAAACAAATATGCTTATAAGTTAGACGGATTTGATAAAGAATGGATTATTACTGACAGAAATGATGCTACTTACACCAATCTCACTGAGGGTGAGTACCTGTTTTGTGTAAAAGCGTGTAACAATGATGGAATATGGAATGAAAAATACACTACTCTATCAATCAAAGTTTTACCACCCATATGGAGAACCTGGTGGGCGAAGATAATTTATATCATTCTGATATTGGGATTTTTGTATTTTATTCTTCAATACTTAATTATCCGGAGAACATTTAAATATAAAGAGCAGATTGATAAAATTGAAAAAGACAACATTGAAAAGAATTATCAAATGAAGATAAGTCTGTTCACTAATTTTTCGCACGAATTACGAACACCGTTAACCCTGATAGTAGGACCGATTGCTGATATTTTAAATGACCTTGATTTACCTGCTAAATTTCATTACCCCATCCAGTTAATTAATAAGAACACAAACCGGTTATTGTTATTGGTCAATCAACTAATGGATTTCAGGAAACTGGAGTATGGCGCCATGAAACTTCAGGTCCAGCATGTAGATATTTCTGTTTTTATTGATGATTTAGTTGACAGTTTTGAAGAACTTGCACAAAAAAAACGAATTAAAATAAATCGCCTTTATGAGTATGAAGGCAATGAAGTATGGTTTGATGATACACTAATGGAAAAAGTTATTTTTAATCTACTCTCAAATGCACTCAAAAACTCTACAGAAGGTGATGTTATTACTTTAAGGATAGTTCAGGAGAATCGATATGTGATCATTTCTGTAACTGATACAGGAGCAGGAATTGCTCCTCAGGACATTGAACGAATTTTCGATCCTTTTTTCCAGGTGAAGCAGGGAAATTCTGCAGGGATGTTTGGTTCAGGAATTGGATTGAATTTATCGAAAGATATAGTAGATTTGCATAAAGGGACAATTTGGGCTGACAGTACCTTGGGTGAAGGCACAACATTTAATGTAAAGTTACTTTTAGGGAATGAACATTTAAAGAAAATAGATCTGGTAGAGCAAACTAAATTGAATGATAAAGAACTTAACAAGTCTTTAGAAATAAACAGTTTGTCATTTGTTGAATCAGATGCTGAATTCAATACTAAATTGAGTATACTACCCATTAATACGATGGTTTTAGTTGTAGAAGATGATTCTGATTTAAGGCATTATATTAAAACTCAATTAGCAACTGAATATACTGTCATCGAAGCAGAAAATGGTAAAGTAGGATTTGAGATTGCGACTAAAAAATTACCCGATTTGA
>Ga0302215_10002940_pt1 | contig 11613 bp, 15 predicted proteins | sample II_Fen_N3_1_FD_194580 | JGI IMG/M metagenome (GOLD analysis project Ga0302215, IMG submission 194580) | Peat permafrost microbial communities from Stordalen Mire near Abisko, Sweden - II_Fen_N3_1 | ecosystem: Environmental > Terrestrial > Soil > Wetlands > Permafrost | place: Sweden: Abisko... | reverse complement strand
GGTAAGATCGGTGTTAAAGTTTGGGTATTCAAAGGAAACTTAATGCCTAACGAACAAGCTGATATGAACATTAAATCAGCAAAAAAAGCTGGTCACACAGAAGATAAGTCTGGCGAAAGACGCCCAAGACGTAAACCAATCGAAACAAAAGAAGTTTAATTTATTAAACAAGTAATATAATAGAAAAATATAAAAATAAAGGACGTAGAACAATGTTAATGCCTAAAAAAACAAAATATCGCAAAATGATGAAAGGTAATATGAAGGGTACCGAAACTAGAGGTACTAAACTTGAATTTGGTCAATATGCGCTTCAAGCTGTAGAACCGGGTTGGATAACAAGCCGTCAAATCGAAGCAGCTAGAAGAACAATGACACGTAAAATCAAACGTGGCGGTAACGTTTGGATTAAAATTTTCCCTGATAAACCGATCACTGCAAAACCTGCAGAAACTCGTATGGGTTCAGGAAAAGGAAACGTAGAATACTGGGTAGCGGTTGTTAAACCAAACAGAATTCTATTTGAATTGGATTACTTTAACAGAGACGAAGCAGTTGAAGCGTTGACATTAGCAGCTCAAAAACTTCCAATCAAAGTAAAAGTTATTGAACAACCAAGAACAACAGAAGCATAATTAAAATAATAAGGAAAAATAACAATGAAATTGCAAGAAATGCGTGAAAAATCAATAGATGAATTGCAAAGTGCAATAGTAGGATTCAAAAAACAGTTATTTGATTTGAGATTGCAAAAAGCGACTCACAAATTAGAAAATACTGCGTTGATTTCAATGACAAGAGGCCTAATAGCACAAGCGAAAACAGTACTTAAAGAAAAAGAGGTAACAACTAATGCCTAAAAAAGAAAAACAAGGAGTTGTAATAAGCAACAAAATGGAAAAAACAATTGTTGTAAAAGTTGCATCATACAATCCACACCCTAAATACAAAAAGATTATGGAATCAAACAAGAACTATAAAGCTCATGATGAAAAAGGAATTGCTGCAGAAGGTGATTTAGTAAAAATCATCGAATCTAAACCAGTTTCAGGTTCAAAACGTTGGTCAGTTCTTGAAGTAGTAGAAAAAGCGAAATAAGGGACTTGTCGGCTAACAACCTTAGCCTTTCAAATACCAACCCTGAAATTGTTTCAGGCTCTAATACAAGAAAAACAAAAAACAAAGGAAAAAACAATGATACAGCAAGAAAGTAGATTATCAGTAGCAGATAACACAGGCGCAAAACAAATTTTGTGTATCCGTGTTCTTGGAAGCTCAAACAAAAAATTCGCAGCAGTTGGCGACGTAATAGTTGCAACAGTTAAGGATGCGACTCCAAATATGGCTGTAAAAAAATCAGAAGTAGTTAAAGCGGTTGTTGTAAGAACAAAAGCTGACATCAAAAGAAAAGATGGCTCAGTAATCAGATTTGACGAAAATGCAGCAGTAATAATTAACAAAGATGGTAACCCAAGAGGAACACGTGTTTTCGGACCAGTTGCTCGTGAATTAAGAGATAAGAATTTCATGAAAATTGTTTCTCTTGCACCGGAAGTTATTTAGTTAAACGTAAAAGCAACAAGTAGGTTGGGTTTTCCAACCCAACAACAAAAAGGAAAAAACAATGGTAAAAGAAACTAAGAATAAAAAAAGTTTGCATGTAAAAACTGGTGATAGAGTAATTATCACAGCAGGCAAAGACAAAGGTAAAATCGGAAATGTAAAAAAAGTAAACCCTTCTGAAGCTAGATTAGTTGTAGAAGGTGCTAACTTGGTTACAAAAGCACAAAAACCAAACCCTATGGCTGGTATTCAAGGCGGATTGATTAAAATCGAAGCTGCTTTGGACGCGTCAAACGTGATGATTGTGTGCCCAAGTTGCGAAAAACCGACAAGGATCAAACACGATGTAGTCGAAGGCAAAAAAATCCGTGTTTGTAAAAAATGTGGTGAACAGCTTGATGTGTAATAACACGCAACCAAGCAAAATTTAAAAAGGAAAAGAAAATGACTGTAACAGAAAGCTTAAGAAAAAAATACGAAAAAGACGTTAAAAAAGCGTTAAAAGACAAATTTGGTTATGACAATGACCTAAAAATCCCTAGATTACACAAAATAGTTTTGAACATGGGTGTTGGTGAAGCTTCACACAACTCGAAAATAGCTGAAGTAATCGAAGCTCAATTATCAAAAATTGCGGGACAAAAATGTGTTGTAACAAAAGCTAAAAAATCAATCGCATCTTACAAATTAAGAGAAGGTATGCCGGTTGGTGCAATGGTAACATTGCGTGGCGAAAGAATGTACGATTTCTTGCAAAAACTAATTTGCGTTGTATTACCTCGTATTCGTGACTTTAGAGGAATTAGCTCCAAGAGTTTTGACGGACGTGGTAACTATACTTGTGGTTTGAAAGAACAAGCTTTGTTCCCAGAAATCAAGTATGAAGACGTTGATTTGGTTAAAGGGATGAATATTTCTATAATCACAACTGCTGAAACAGACGACGAAGCTAGAACTTTGTTGGCTGAATTGGGAATGCCATTCAAGGGAATGAACAAACAAGCACAATAGTAAATGTAGGGTGCATCTTGCACCAATATAATAACAAAAGGAGAATTTCATGGCTAACAAGGCGATGATTAACAAAGAAGCAAAACGCGAAAAACTCGCTGCAGAAGGTAAATACCCAAAAGTAAGATTGCACAACAGATGTAGTATTTGTGGACGTCCACACGGATTCCATAGAGACTTCGGTTTATGCAGAATTCACTTAAGAGAAATGGCACACAAAGGTTTGTTGCCAGGTGTTATGAAAGCTAGCTGGTAGTTTAAACAATAATATAATTTTGTTTGGCTATACTGCTAGAAAAATTTTAGTAAGTAGTTAAAAAAATAAGGACAAAGAAAATGAACACAGATCCAATAGCAGATATGCTAACAAGAATCAGAAATGCTAATTTAGTTTCTCATAAAACAGTTGAGATGCCTAGTTCAAAACTAAAAGTAGAATTGGCAAAACTATTAAAAGACGAAGGTTATATCGTTGATTATTCAGTAGCACAAGTAGAAAAATTCAGTTTTTTAACAGTTGTTTTGAAATATGATGAAAAACGTAAACCAGTTATCACTAACTTGAAAAGAATTTCAAAACCAGGTTTGAGAAGCTATTGCAAAGCTAAAAACTTACCAAAAGTATTCGGTGGTTTAGGTGTTGCTATCGTTTCAACAAGCAAAGGCTTGTTGGCTGATAGAAAAGCTCGTAAAGAAAACTTGGGCGGCGAAGTCCTTTGCTACGTTTGGTAATCAAATAAAACTTGTAACATTGGCTTTTAGCTGAAGAAAAACAGCTTATAGTAAGGTAAAGGGTGTTTAGCCCACAAATTATATAGTCGAGCTCAATTGACAGAAAAGCTTTGACTTAGAAAAGGAGAAAATAATGTCACGTATTGGTAAATTACCTATAGAAATTCCACAAGGAGTTGAAATTACAATTGAAGGACAACTTATAACAGCAAAAGGACCTTTGGGAACTGAAAGCGTTAATGTTAGAGAAGAAATCCTTATAAAAAAAGAAGATAATTTTGTTATTTTAACAAGAACATCTGAAGAAAGAAAAACTCGTGCGTTGCACGGACTTTCAAGAACATTGGTTGCTAACGCAATTAATGGTGTTAAAACTGGCTGGGAAAAGAAATTAGAGCTTCAAGGGGTTGGTTACCGTGCTTCTATGCAAGGTACTGTATTGAACTTGGCTTTAGGATATTCTCACCCAATCAACATCGAACCACCTACAGGAATTCAAATTGCTGTTGAAGCAAACACAAAAATTTCTATTAAAGGTTCAAACAAACAAACAGTTGGCGACGTTGCTGCTGAAATTCGTTCAAAAAGACCTCCTGAAGTTTACAAAGGTAAAGGGGTTAGATACGAAGGTGAAGTTGTAAGACGTAAAGCCGGTAAAGCAGGTAAGAAATAATAATTAGTAAGTAGCCCATATAAATCTTCTTGTAAGAATTTATTCACTTGAAAGGTTTGGGTCAAAGGAGAAAGAAAAAATGATAAAAGTAGCAAACAGAAAAACAAAAGTACAAAAAAGACACCAATCAATCAGAGTTAAATTGTCTGGAACGACAGAAGCTCCAAGATTGGCAGTTTATAGAAGTACAAAACATATTTACGCTCAATTGATTGATGACGTAAAAGGTGTAACAATTTGTTCAGCTTCAAGTGTAGACAAAGACTTGAGAGAAAAATTAGGACACGGCGGAAACCTTGATGCAGCTAAAGCTATTGGTGAAGCAATTGCAAAAAAAGCTTTGAAAAAAGGCGTTAAGAACGTTGTTTTTGATAGAGGCGGATTCTTATACCACGGAAGAATCGCAGCATTGGCTGACGGTGCTAGAGAAGCAGGATTAGAATTCTAATACTGATAAAATGTTAAATAAAAAAGAAGTCGAATTGTTGAACAGTTCGACTTCTTTTTTTATTGTTATATTGTTTAAGGTGAAGCTGGATATCCTAATTTTGTTAAATCGGGTAATTTGCTGTATTTTAATACATAAGCTGTCGGGCTTCTTCCGTCATCAGGGTTACATGGGTTCGGGCAGTTTTCTGAACAAACTCCCAACGAACTTCCAATCCATGCGCATTCTGTATAATAAGGAATTAGTCCATTTTCGTTTTTCCAGCGACCAAAACCGATAGGAAATTGATCTTTTGCAATTCTATTTGGCGGTTTACTTCCGTTTATATCCATCCACATAAAGTCACCCACTGCATCGCTTACATTTAGAATTACGCCATTTGCTAATAGGTACTGATAATTTCTATGCGCTTCATATAGGCTACCAACGCCCATATATCCGCCGGCACCAGCGTGTCCATCGGTAACTAAAGTTCCATCAATGTAGTATCTGTCATAATCGAGCCAAGTCGGCAGTCCATCAGATCGGCCCCTTTTGTCCGCAACCTTTAGATATTTTGTCCAACCTAGTCTCATTTCTTGGCCATCTTCGTAAGTTGAAACATCTTCTCCCCAACCCCAAGGCATGGACGACATGCATTCCCCAGGTTCTCCTGTACAGCCATGGTCATCCGCCCATTGTTCGACTGCTTGAGAGACCAGCGAATAGGTTTCTTTGACCTTTGCTACCGCTTCATGCTCTTTATATAAATTGACAAGTGTTGGGATTGTGAGCGCTGCGACAACTCCGATTACCCCAAGTGTTATTAACACTTCTGCAAGTGTAAATCCTGAGTTTTTCATGTTTTCTCCAATTATTTTTATGTGATTTCAGCTAGTGTCTTCCTATCATTGTACAGAATTAATGCGCTTTAGTCAAAAGGAATCGCATAATTAATACATTGAACGTATTTTTCTGCATTAAAAAAGAAGACCTAAGTCTTCTTTTTTAAAATGGTGCGCTTGCTGGGATTCGGACCCAGGACCTATCCCTTAAAAGGGGAGTGCTCTACCAGCTGAGCTACAAGCGCGTAGCATATTGTATTAAATTTTCATCAGAACAAAGTGCTATTTTTGAAAAGCACGTTACATTCAGCTAGTGTGTAAATGTAATGTCCGTATACACAAGCGTATCAAGAACATGCTTTTACGTCAACTACTTTTTTAAAATTAATTTTACATTGTAAAGAGTGAACAAAGCCATCTTCCCAACTAACGTTGGGGATTAATCATAAAAAAGAACAGCCAGTAACGATTAATAAGTGTTACTTAAAAATCACTACTGACCATTTTTATTGTTTATAGAATCACTTTATTTTAGGTTTATGAACTTCTTCGCACAGTCAAACATCGTGTTTATAAGTGCCGAATTCGCGTTAATATTCATTCCGCTCGATTCAAGTACCTGCTTTACACGCAGCTCCCACAGCGGATAAATTTCGTCTTTTTTTAAATCTAGCACCTGTGCAATCATGCTCAGTTCTTTGAAATCAATCGGTAACGGTGTTGCCCCTCTTAAAATATCGACAATTTCAAGTCGTTTTTTACGCGGGAATGATTTTAAAAAGCTTACAATGGAAAGTCCTTTTAATTTTATACTGTCTTTTAGAAATTCAATAGAATCATCTATTAAGATTGGCTCTTGTGGAATTTTGTATTCTTCAAATTCATCCGGTTCAACGTCTAGTACTGTTGCAATTCTTTCTAGAGTTGTTGAACGTGTTGAAAATGGAATTGTGTTGTCTATCAAGTTGTACACGTAAGAAAGTGTTACACCTATCATTTCAGCAAAATCTTTTTTGTGTAGATTGTTACCGCTTAAAAACTTTGCAACCTTTTGTGAGCTCTTCGTTTGTATAATGGGTTTGTTTTTCGTTGACATATTATCCTCCCTCTGAAAATAGTATTTTTTTTACTTTGTTGGTATTATATTCATAAACTTCTTTGTACTTTTTTTAATGCACAAGGTAGACAAATCGGTGTGGTAATATTTATTTGGGTTAAAATTATAAATATAATACTTCTACAAGGGAAATAACAGAGATGAAATTAATCGTAGGACTAGGAAACTTTGAAGATAAATACCTGTTCACCAGGCATAACGTAGGGTTTATGGCTGTGGACTTCTTTGTCGCACAAGCCAATCAGTCGTTTAAAATAGACAAGAAGCTTAAGTCTTCTATTGCCAAGTTCAGGTTTAACAATGAAGATATTGTTGTGATAAAGCCTTTAACTTTCATGAATTTGTCAGGTGAAGCAGTTAGTGCAGTGATGAATTTTTATAAAATTGAAGCAAAGGACGTTTTTGTTATTTATGATGACATTTCGATTGACTTGGGTTTGGTCAGATTTAGAGCCTCGGGTTCTGACGGTGGGCACAATGGAATCAAGTCGATTATAAAGCATTTGGGCTCAAAAACTTTCGACAGATTGAAAATAGGTATCGGTCCTCAGCCGAATATTCCTTCAGAGGCTTATGTTTTGCAGAATTTTACTAAAGATGAATTGGAGGCACTCAAGCCGATTTTGAAAAAGCCGATGATTGAAGATTATTTGAGAGAAGGAATTGAAAAGGCTCAAAACTTACACAACTAGATATGTGGATAATATTTTAATTATTATTTTATACTAAAATATAAAGACAGTTTCAGATAAAACAAAGGATACAAGATGAGCGCAAATATAGCAGAGCAATTTGAAGATAGCGAACAATACGATAAAGCTTACGAAGAATATAAAAAAATCCATGCACAGCGACCAAAAAGCATCGAGACCTTGGAAAGACTTGGGCATTTGGCTGTGATGTTGGACAAACATGAAGAAGCCGCTGAATATTTTAGCAAAATCCTTGAACTTGATGCGACGAGCGTTTTGGCTTATGAGCAGCTAATGGATGTTTATGTTCACACAAACAGATACAAGTATTACATTGCAAGAGGAAATTTGCATTTGGTTCAACAAGAGCTTAGCCACGCCGTAGGCGACTTCAAAAAAGCTTTGGCATCTGCACAAGCAATAGAAGAAACAAACACAACCAGATTTATCCTGGCGAGCTTATATGAGCAATTGGGTAAGAATCATCAAGCAATCGATGAGTATTTGAGAATTTTGGATACGTCAGCAACCAACGAGATTGTGTTTATTAAGCTGGCACAAGTTTATGTGAATGAGAATTCATTGACGAGCGCGATTGAAATTTTGGAACGAGCTCGCAATAATGATTTTGATTCAGATAATGTAAAAGAAAATTTGGCGCAATTGTATTTGAGAGTTAATCAGCCAGAGAAGGCAAGAGAGTTGACTTCAAATGAGTTTGTTAAAATCAAAAGCCTTTTGGAAGAAGAAAGAAACAAAGAAGCGTTTGGCCTTTTAGAAAATATCAAAGCAAAAAACTGCAGAAATGCTCAGTACCATTCACTTTTAGCTCAATATTATTTTAATATCAAAGATTGGGATAAAAGTTTGGAGAGTGTTAGTGAGTTTGATAAATTAGAAAAAAATTCACCTTTGGCTTACCAGATGAGAGCGCTTATTTACGAAGAAAAGGGAAACGATTTTGACGCTCATATCAATTGGGCGAAATATAATTTGGCGAGAAAAGATAAAGATGTCGCGCTTAACGAATATTTATTGGCTTATCAAATCAAAGATGATGACGAGTCTTTGATTCGTAGTATTGCAGAATTAATCGAAGAGATGGGCGATAGAAATCACGCAGCGGAATTTTGGGAAAAGTTGGTTCAGCTTGAACCGAACAACAAAAAGGCGTTGGAAAAATTGGCTGAGTTTAACGAAAATATAGGTGATTACAGACGCTCCGCAGAAATATTAGAAAAATTATACGCCTTGGATAATAGAAATGCCATTGTTGTTAAAAACCTTGCTAAGACCTATGAAAAGATTAAAAACAAGGATAAAGCGTTGGAGTTTTACAACAAATTTGTTTCGATTTCACCAGTTAATGAGGATTACGAACAAGCTCAAGCAAAGATTAAAAAACTAGAATCAACCGAAATGGAATCAGACGAAGGTTTGATTGGTAAATTGATGGGGCTATTCGGTAAAAAATAACTTGTGTTTATTGGTTTTTTTGATTATTATTTACATATGGTGAATTTTTCGCCAAATGTAAATAATAAAACCTATGTCGATGTGGCAAGGACTCCGCTTTTTTGATTAAGTATCAAAAAAGAAGAAGCTTATATGCAGTATAATTCCGCCGCTCGATTAAACCAAAAAATGATAACTAAATAAAAACCTATGTCGATGTGGCAAGGACTCCGCTTTTTTGATTAAGTATCAAAAAAGAAGGAGGTTATACGCGGTATAACTCCGCCACTCGATTAAACCAAAAAGTGATAACTTAAGACAAAATGTGTCGATGTGGCGGAATGGTAGACGTGCACGCTTGAGGTGCGTGTGGAGCAATCTGTAGGGGTTCAAGTCCCCTCATCGACATTTTTCTAATATAAGAGGATTTTTTTAATGAAATGTTTGTTAATTTTTCCACCTCAATGGATTCCGTTTAATCCTCATTTGGCGCCGGCTGCAATACAGGGTATTTTGAGCGAGCAGGGGCATTCGGTTGATTATGCTGATTTGAATATTAGTTTTTATAACTCTGTTCTGACGCCTAATTTCATTGGCAAATCTATCGAAAGAGCTTTCAATATTTACAACCAAAATATTGTTAATGTGAAAAAAGTACGCGAGCAAAAAGAAAATTTAAAAGAATTTCCTGTTGATTTTCAGAGAATTTATTTGAGATTTAAAGAGTTAGAAAAGATAAACGCTAATAAGCAGTTTGTTTCTGAAACGATTTCTAATCTTCCTGCTGCAGTCAACATTGTCAGAGATAAGGAACAGTTTTATAACCCTTACAATGCAGACAAAGCATTTACGGTTATAAAAAACGCGACTGATATTCTGTCATCACTTTATTACCCTTCAAAAATCAACTTTTTAAATATAACAGCGCAAAGCTCTTACGATATTGAGGAGCTAAAATTCACTTGTGCAGATAAAGAAGGGAATCTTTTTTATACTTATTATGAAATGATTTTGCCGCAGTTGCTCAAATCCAATCCTGAATTTATAGGAATTTCTTTGGGTGATTATACTCAGCTGATTCCAGCGCTCACGCTAGCAATGATGCTCAAAAAAATGACGAAAGCGCATGTGAGTATTGGCGGAAATCTTTTTGGCAGATACACAGATGTTTTAATCAATAACCCTGAATTCTTTAGTCTGTTTGCTGACAGCATTATTTATAACGAGGGTGAAAAACCGATATCGGAATTGGTGAAACAGTTGGAAGGTAAAGTTAAAATTGAAGACGTTCCTAATTTGATCTACGTAAAAGACAATCAAGTTAAGATTAACAAAGAGCAGGAGCCGATGAAAATCAGCGAGCTTCCGCAGCCTGATTTTACACATTTCCCTCTAAATCTTTATTATACACCTGAGGTTATTTTTAATATTCAGACAAGCAGAAACTGTTATTGGAAAAAATGCACGTTTTGCACGCACCACCACGGCAGTAAATACGGGATAAAGACTGTTGATAAGGTTATAAATGACATTAAAAGGTTGCAAGAAAAATTCAACGCTAAATATTTTCATTTTGTAGATGAAGCGATGAGCCCAGCTTATTTAAAAAAACTTTCCGAAAAAATTATTGAAGAGGGCATAGATATGAAATTTTATATCTATGGAAGGCTTGAAAAAGAGTTTACCTCCGACATATTTGAGTTGGCATACAAGGCTGGTTTGAGGCTTGTTATGTGGGGGTTTGAATCTGCGAACGAGCGCATTTACACCCTTATGAACAAAGGTGAACTCACAAGCAGCGAATCAAGACGAAAGATTTTACTGGATGCTTATAATGCTGGGGTTTGGAATCATTTGTTTATTATGTTCGCGTTCCCGTCCGAGTCGCTCGAAGAAGCTAAGGAGACGGTGGACTTTCTACGCGACAACAGAAACATTGCCTCTCACTCTACAGGTGGGAAATTCGTATTACTAGAAGACGCTCCTATTTTAAAAAATCTTAAAAAGTATTACATAACAAAAGTCGAAAAATTCAGATCAGGGTTTTCTTTTGCGCACAAATTTGAAACCTCTCGCGGAATGAGTGATGAAGAATTTAAAGAGTTGGAAAAATACAAAGTTGAGCAGTGGAGAATGAACGAACTCAAATGTCGCAATTCTTGGTTTAGAGAAAAACTGTTCTTGTATGTCTGCAAATATGGCACGCAAAATATTACAAAGATGAAAGACGAAATCTGGCTGTAGGCTTTAGATTTTAGTTGTACACTCCGCAAGATATTATTTGGTTAGGTCCGACAATTTGGTTGACCATGTTTGCGTTAATTTCGCTATGAGAAGCCACAATGCAGTTTTTCAAAACTAAGTTGTCTTTTATCGCAACGTCATCCCAAATAATGCAATCTTTGAGCACAACATTTTTGCCGATTATGCAGTTTTTGCCGATTGTGTTGAATCCGAAAAGCAAAGCACTTGGAGAAATATAACTTTTGCCTGTTATGTAAGAGCCTTTTTCGCCTCGGACGATTTCTGAATGTTTAATTTCGTATAGGTTGTTAAACAAGTCAATTGTGGATTGGCGATATTGGTCCAGTGTTCCGATGTCGCTCCAGTACTCGTCAACCGCGAAAGTGTTTATTTTAATCCCTTTTGATAAAAGTTCAGGGAAAACGTTTTTTGCAAAATCGTAAAAAGTGTTTTCAGGGATGTAATCAAAGATCTTGTAATTAAAAATGTAAATTCCAGTGTTGATGCAGTCGCTTTTTGCATCTTTAATCGCTGGTTTTTCTTGGAAGCCTGTTATAAAACCTTCTTCGTCTGTAACAACAACTCCGAAATGAGGGATTTCTTCAAGCGCTATTTTTTTAATTCCAAGCGTTGCAATTGCGCCTGATTTTTTATGCGATTCAATTCCAGCTTTTAGGTCGGCATTTGTAAGCCCGTCTGCCGATAAAACCAAAAAGTCTTCACCTTCGTCAAAGAAAAATTGGCATTTTTTAACGCCACCGGCTGTTCCTGACAAGTCTTGTTCGTGAACATAGCTGAAGTTTATACCCAAATCATTTGTTTTGTAGCGCTCTATGATTTTTTCGCCTTTGTAG
>Ga0302215_10002936_pt1 | contig 11619 bp, 11 predicted proteins | sample II_Fen_N3_1_FD_194580 | JGI IMG/M metagenome (GOLD analysis project Ga0302215, IMG submission 194580) | Peat permafrost microbial communities from Stordalen Mire near Abisko, Sweden - II_Fen_N3_1 | ecosystem: Environmental > Terrestrial > Soil > Wetlands > Permafrost | place: Sweden: Abisko... | reverse complement strand
GAATGCGGGAGCAAAACCGCCGGAATGCACGTCAGCCAGCCAATGAACATAGGCGTGTGTTATGGGCTAGGTGTTTGGTTTTGTTGTGGTTGTTAGTTTTTAATCAACTCAGGATAGTTGTAAATCCAATCAACTTTAAATACGAATATATATTCATTTACAACTTCTTTCACTTGAATAGGAAGCATTAATTTAAATTCGCCTGGAGTTCTTGCAGGGCTTTCTGGGTACATTGAATCTGTCATCCACTCTTTTAAAACGTCACTATAACGTATGTTACAAGTCGGAGCGGCAATGTCGTCAATACTTGCACCTTTAATGATTGTAGAAGCAGGTTGGTCGCCATCCTTTTGAGAATATTTCGTTCCTGCATGCATAACTTTAGAAGTGCTACCATTGAAATTCACGAATACTGCTTCATTCCAAACTAATTTTAAGGTGTTTTGAGAAATATTTTTCAACAGAAAACTAAATTGTTGACTTCCTCCGAAAATAACAATATCAATATAATCATCAATATAGCTAAACTTTGTAATACCTTCCGATTCGATTGATTTTGTTTTACCATATCTTATGGTCTCATCGGCTGGTTTTTCTACTTTAACTAAAGTCGAAACATATTTTCCACTTAAATCTTGGACAAAACAATCTTTTTCAGCACTTTTGGCAGGGAATGTGTCCTTTTTAGCGGTGATTGAATTTTGTAGTACATATTGAATTGTCGGATAAGGTGTTTCCGTTGAGTATTTATCGGTTTTTGCACTCATTATAACATCAACGCATTCATAAATTGATTTTGCTTTTTCGTTTGTGTATTTTTTTCCAATAAGTTTAGTTTTGTCTTGATTGAATTTGTCAATTAAAAATAATGGAATTGAATAATAACCTGTAATACAATAAGTGTAGTCTCCAAAACTATATGATTCATATTGATTATTGACAACCATTTTTATTTTTGTAGTTCCTCCTTTTTCTTGCATAGTAAATTTCATTTGTGTATCACTACCAGTTATTTTTAAAATCGTATATTCTTTATTAAACACGCCTTTAAAATTTGTTTTGTCTTCATAAGATGGGATTTCTTTTGGTAAATAGACCACTGTCTCACCAATGTACTTTTGGTATTCAGCTAACGTTGCACATTTTTGAATACCATATTCACCAAATTTCGCTTCAGGATGATCAGATGCATTAACTTTTAAACTGACTGAACTTACAATTAAAATAAATAATAATAGAATCTTTTTCATTGTTTTTTTGTTTTTAAATTGTTGATTATTAGCTGTCTTTTCTTTTTTTTCTACACTTGCCCATAACGACCGAGGCTATGGGCATTTGGCGGTTTGCGGGAGCATTCGCTGTCGTGGAACGACAAAGTGAATGCGGGAGCAAAGCTGCCGAAATGCACGTCAGCCAGCCAATGACCCATAGGCGTGTGTTATGGGCTAGGTGCTTAGTTGTTTATCTTTTTTTTTCGTCACGTTTAGCTGTCTAAAGTTTTTTTTTCGTAATAACTAATATGGAAGGTTCAATGCCATTTGTATTTTGTTCCTGTCAAAGGGTCTATGTTTTTAAACTCGTTGAAATTTTTCTGTTTATTGTTTTCCCACCAATCATAGTATGCCTTGGCAGCTATTTCATGTGAAGTGTCGTCATGTACCAAATTAAATCCAGTCGAATCTCTCAAAGCTAAAATGGGGTTTTGAGAAGGAAATCTCATTACTAGATATTTACTGTCAACCGCAACTGCTCTTATAGATTCAATTGTCCACAAAATATACATTCCCAACTTACAATCTGGTTCATAGAACGAAGAAATAGCGTTGTGAGGGAAATTTGTTATAATTTGTGTCTCATTCCTATATTTCAATAGTGCAGCAATGTCGTTGAAAGTAAATGCAGGTAAGTTTATTGAGTCATATTGATTAGCTTTCAATAATTCGACATATCTGTCAACTGTGAGGTTACTGATTTCTTTGTTGTCGTTACAACTTACTAAACCAGCAAAAGCAACAAGTAAAATAAATGTCTTTAATGTTTTCATGATTTTCTTTTCAGTTTAAATTCATATGATTAATGAAATAGTCAAGTCGTTTTTCTTATTTCAAATCTTCAATAAAGTCGGAATCTTTTTTTTCTGCACTTGCCCATAACACATGTATATACTTAGTACAAGTTGGATATGCCCAGTACAACTGGGTATATATCGCATTTATGCTTAGGTCTAAATTGTTGTAAATACATGTTTATCATATAATTACAAAACACATTCAATTTAACACTACTAAGCATATCCAACTTGTCAATTTGTTGCCCGTTGTCTTTTATTTTAATTAAAAATCCAAAGATAAATACTATTTTTTAGATTAACAAGATTTCCTGAGATATAATTACATTAAATTATGTGCCTTCCGATTTCATGGCAGACTCGTTCGCGTAAATATCAGAAGCATTCGCGCAAATGTCAGAAGCGTTCGCGCAAAAATCAGAAGCGTTCGCGCAAATGTCAGAGTCGTTCGCGCAAATGTCAGAAGCGTTCGCGCAAATGTCAGACACGTTCGCGCAAAAGTCAGAAGCGATTTCTTTCTTGTCAGAGGCGTTCGCGCAAATGTCAGAAGCGTTTTCTTTCATGTCAGAAGCGTTCGCGCAAATGTCAGAGGCGTTTTCTTTCATGTAAGACTCGTTCGCGCAAAAGTTAGAGGCGTTCCAACGAATGTCAGACCTGTTCCAACAAATGTCAGAGGCGTTCCAACAAATGTCAGAGGCGTTCCAACAAATGTCAGACCTGTTCCAACGAATGTCAGACCTGTTCCAACGAATGTCAGACCTGTTCCAACAAATGTCAGAGGCGTTCCAACAAATGTCAGAGGCGTTCCAACAAATGTCAGAAGCGTTCAAGCTGATGTCAGACTCGTTCAAGCTGATGTCAGAGACGTTCAAGCAAATGTCAGAAGCGTTCAAGCTGATGTCAGAGGCGTTCAAGCAAATGTCAGAAGCGTTCAAGCTGATGTCAGAGTCGTTCAATTTCCCGACAGATTTATTTTTTTGAACGTAAGTACCTTGTTTTTTCAGAAGAAACTCATTTTTGAGGTTGAATATCCTATTTCCGTGGACTATTCAATAAACCGGGTCAAAGAAAAGATTTATCGACTCCACTCCTATTCCGGCACATCTCTGCACTTTGCAGTTCTTAGTGCATTTAGCGGTTGAATCTTTAATTTATAACCGCAAAGAACACAGGGAAACACCAAGGAAATACTTCTTTCTTCATTCTTTGCTGAACTTAGTGCACTTAGGGATTGATTTTTTTATTTATAACCGCAAAGAACACAAGGAAACGCTAAGAAATTATTTCTTTCTTCATTCTTTGAAAAACTTAGTACACTTAGCGGTTGAATCTTTAATTTATAACCGCAAAGAACACAGGGAAACACCAAGGAAATACTTCTTTCTTCATTCTTTGCGCTTCTTAGCGATCTTAGCGGTTCAAATTTTCTTTACATTCCGTTTGCAACCCGTTTAATTCCTCCATCCTTTAATCTCAACACATTGAAGTTCAACAGGAAACCTAATCTGCATTTTGATAACTTTAGATAAGTAATAATTTGAGCCAAATGAATATCATTTAAGGCTTCAACTGCTTTTATTTCAACGATAAATTTATTTTCAACAAATAAATCAAGTCGAAACCCACAATCTAATTTTACATCCCGATAAATTACCGGTAGTTGTTTTTGTGATTCAACAAAAAGGCCTGCCTGTTGAAGTTCATATTTTAAACAGGCTTCATAAACTGATTCTAAAAGACCAGGTCCTAGCTCAGTATGAACTTTTATTGCACAATCTAATACAATACTTGAAATTTGATTTTCGGTCATTTCCAATAAAATTAATCTTGTTTTTTTGTGTTTCTTTATTCTCTTTGCAATTGTGATTTTATTTGACAAATATATAAACAATTAAGTTATTTTGAGTAAAATGTCATTTTAAAACTCAAAAGATTAAAAATATACTTACCTTTGATGTTTAAATTAATTAGCATTCCATGAAAAGCAAAGTAGCCATTGTCCGTTGTAATTCGTACGAAGCCGAAGAAGTAAAAAAGGCAGTTTCGAGAGGTTTGGAACTTATTGGCGGTGCCCACACGTTTGTACAAAAGGGTGAGAAAATCCTGCTCAAAGTAAACCTGCTTGTAGGCGAAGTTCCCGAAAAATGTGTTACCACCCACCCTGCCGTGTTCAAAGCCGTTGCAGAACTGTTTGCGGCCGAAGGTGCTGTTCTCAACTATGGCGATTCACCCGGATTCGGGGCAGGTCATGCTGCTGCTAAAAAAGCCGGCATTGCCGATGTAGCCGAAGCATTAAACATTGAATTGGCTGATTTTAAAGAGGGGCGTGAAGCTTTTTTTGAAGAAGGTAACCAAAACAAAAAGTTTTTTATTGCCAATGCTGTACTCGATGCGGATGGCCTTATTAGCTTGCCAAAAATGAAAACCCATGGTTTGGAACGGTTTACCGGTGCTGTAAAAAACCAGTTTGGTTGTGTGGTAGGTATGCGCAAAGGCGAATTTCATGTGAAACTACCTGATGCAACCGATTTTGCCCGTATGCTGGTAGACTTAAACAACTTTGTAAAGCCAAGGCTTTATATTATGGATGGAATTATGGCCATGGAAGGCAACGGACCTCGTGGTGGTACTCCCCGGGCTATGAATGTACTGCTATTCTCAACCGACCCTATTGCCCTGGATGCTACAGCCAGCCGCATGATTAACCTGAACCCTCTATTTGTTCCCACTACGCTTGTAGGTGCTGAAACCGGAGCAGGAAACTATAAAGAAGAGGAAATTGAAATTGTGGGTGATACGCTGAAAGATTTCATTTGTACGGACTTTAACGTGGAACGCACACCTGTGAAAACCGTGAAGAAGGGTAAAATGGTTCAGTTTCTAAACAACCGTTTAGTTGCAAAGCCTTATATTATTGAAGAAAAATGCACCCAATGCGGAACATGTGTTCACAGTTGCCCGGTAGAAGGAAAAGCTGTAAACTGGTCGAATGGTGACAAAACTAAAGCGCCGGTGTACGATTATAGTATCTGTATTAAATGTTACTGTTGCCAGGAAATGTGCCCCGAAAGTGCCATCGTACTGAGAGACCCACTAATCATAAAGGTTGGAAAGATATTTTAAAAATAGGGTATGATTACCGAAATGCTCAGTATGTTGGATCACAAAGCACAGGTAATCTGGGCAACCGACTGTGCCGGACATGTATTGGTATATTTCACTGATAAATTCCCGACTGACATTCGGCCTGAAAGAGCCATTGAGGCAGGTCGTGCCTGGATTCGTGGCGAAATTAGCACCGGTGAAGCCCGCAAAGCAGCATTCGCATCGCATGCTGCTGCTCGTGACACACATGATGCAGCAGCTTGTGCGGTAGCTCGTGCGGCAGGGCATGCTGCAGCAACTGCCCATGTTTCGGGACATGCTGTACATGCAGCAGTTTATTCCATCAAAGCACTTGTTTATGCAGGGTTTGATCCAATTTCAGAACAGAACTGGCAAATCCAACATTTGAATAATTTGATTGAAAATAAAAACAGATGAAATAAACAACAAATATGAAGACGAATATCCCGGAAGAAATTGAACAAGCTGTTCAACAACTCTATAGCTCCTGCAGGGAAAAACTGTCTGGAATAACTCCGGTAACAATCCTAAATATAAATTCCGATTATACTATAGTTGCTTATGGTAAAACTGCTTCACCGGAAAATATATGGTTGCTTGAAATTGGTTCGGAGATAACCTTTCGGTATTATCCACCCACAGCAGGCGAAGTGGAAGAAGCAATTCAACTGGTAGAAGATGAAGTTATGACTCTTAGCAAACTGTTACCTGCAGATTCATTGCTTTACACTTCCGATTCGGGAATTCGTGAAATTGCATTACTCACGGGTAACTCATATGGCAATACAGATTCTGTCCTACTTACCCGAACAGATATAGAGCTATTATTCGGACGTTTAGCAGCAATAATCTCCGGCCGTCCTGTAAGCAGTGATAATCTACCAGAGACAAAGTCATTCGCAGCCACATTGCTTATTTTACGTGAAGTAATGTTTCACCTGAAATTTATGGGGATAATGATTCTATAAAAAGTAATACACACAATAATAACTAACTTTAAACAAATAACAAATGAAAGCACGAAAAATAATGATGCTGATATCAGCTCTGACAGGTATTTTATCTATTACCTCATGTGTAAGTATTCCCAAAGGAGCAACTGCCGTGTCGTCGTTCGATAAAGAGAAATACCTGGGTACCTGGTACGAAATTGCCCGCATGGATTTTCGTTTTGAGCGAAACCTAAACAATACCACCGCTACTTATTCGGTGAATGCCGATGGAAGTATTAAAGTGTATAACCGTGGATACAACTATAAATCCGGGGAATGGAGTAACGTTACAGGTAAAGCTAAGTTTGTCGACAATCCCACTATTGCCAGACTCAAGGTATCATTTTTCGGACCTTTTTACTCGGGTTACAATGTTATCGCTTTAGATAAAGACTATAAATATGCATTAATTGCCGGAAATAATCTGAGTTATCTGTGGATACTCTGCCGTGAAAAAACAATCCCCGATAACGTGAAGCAAGACTATTTGAAATTAGCTGAAAAACTAGGTTTTGATACATCAGCTCTTATTTGGGTACAACACGATAAATAAAAACGATTAAAAAACGAATTTGTATACCATTTTTTCTGTAATTTTGTGCCTGAAATTTTAAAATCTTCAATTATATGAATATCACCGATCGTTTTCTCAAATATGTGAGCTTCACTACTACTTCGGATGAAAATACGAATATGACGCCCAGCACTCCCGGACAAATGCTTTTTGCAAAATACCTTGTTGATGAATTGACTGCAATAGGCTTGAAAGAAGTTGATCTGGATAAAAACGGTTATATAATGGCTACTTTGCCTGCAAATACGGATAAAGATATCCCGACAATTGGATTTATAGCTCACATGGATACAAGTCCGGATATGAGTGGCAAGCATGTGAAAGCACGTGTAGTTTCAAATTATGATGGAGAAAACATTACGCTGAACGAAGAGAAAGCAATCGTTTTTGAAACTGAAAAATATCCGGAAATACTCCAATACAAAGGTCAGGACATTGTCGTAACCAACGGAACCACGTTGCTTGGCGCTGACGATAAAGCCGGACTAGCAGCCATAGTAACAGCTATGGAATATCTGGTTGCTCATCCCGAAATCAAACACGGTAAAATTCGTGTTGGCTTCACACCCGACGAAGAAATTGGTCAGGGTGCCGATCACTTTGATGTAAAGAAGTTTAATGCGGAATGGGCTTATACAATTGATGGAGGCGAAATTGGCGAATTGGAATACGAGAACTTCAACGCCGCCAGTGCTAAAATCACATTTAAAGGTACCAATGTACATCCCGGTTACGCCTACCACAAAATGCGAAATTCAATGCGCATAGCACAGGAATTTGTAGGTATGTTGCCACGTTGGGAAACTCCGGAGCACACACAGGATTACGAAGGATTCTACCATCTGACTAATATGGAAGGAAATGTAGAAAAATCAACACTAAGCTATATCATTCGTGACCATGATCGTGATCGTTTTGAACGTCGTAAAAAAGAAATTCAACATCTTGTCAATAAAATAAATGCTGAATATGGAGCAGATACAGCCTTTATCGATATACGTGATCAGTACTATAATATGCGCGAAATGGTAGAACCTGTAATGCATGTAGTTGATCTGGCATTTGAAGCCATGGAAGCCGCAGGTGTGAAACCAAACGTAAAACCAATACGTGGAGGTACCGATGGTTCACGCCTTTCCTATATGGGTCTGCCATGCCCTAACATTTTTGCTGGTGGTCATAATTTCCACGGACGATTCGAATATGTTCCGGTTCAATCCATGGAAAAAGCCATGATGGTGGTGGTGAAAATTACTGAAATACTGGCAAATAAATAAAATCTTTCAAATTTTTCAAACTATCAATATAATAAATGAAAACAACCCCTTTTACAGACATTCACATTGCTCTGGGAGCTAAGATGCACGAGTTTGCAGGTTATAATATGCCAATCGAATACAGTGGAATTACCGACGAACACCTGACAGTACGAAGTGCCGTCGGCGTATTTGATGTTTCACACATGGGCGAATTCTGGGTGAAAGGCCCAAATGCATTGGCATTTTTACAGAAAGTAACTTCAAACGATGTATCTGCACTTACTATTGGTAAGGCTCAATATTCTTGTTTCCCAAATGGAAAAGGCGGTATTGTAGATGATTTGCTCGTTTATTACTTTGAAGAAAATAAATACCTACTGGTTGTAAATGCATCAAATATAGAAAAAGACTGGAACTGGTGCGTTGCAAACAATACAGAAGGTGCCGAATTGGAAAATGCATCGGATTGGATGGCTCAGTTGGCTGTACAGGGTCCCAAAGCCACTGAATTACTTCAAAAACTAACAACAGTTGATCTTTCACAAATTCCTTATTATGGCTTTGCAATTGGTGACTTTGCTGGTGTTGACAATGTGATTCTTTCAAATACTGGTTATACAGGTGCCGGAGGCTTCGAATTGTATTTCTACCCGGAACATGGCAAAAAAATATGGAATGCACTTTTCGGTACAGGTGCTGAGTTTGGCATAAAACCTATCGGATTGGGCGCACGCGACTCTTTACGTCTGGAAAAAGGCTTCACGTTATATGGTAACGATATTGATGATACAACATCTCCTATTGAAGCCGGATTGGGTTGGATTACAAAGTTTGTTGAAGGAAAGAACTTTATTGATCGTCCATTACTTGAAAAGCAAAAATCGGAAGGTACAACCCGTAAACTAGTTCGTTTTGAGCTTGTTGAACGTGGTATTCCTCGTCATGGCTACGAAATTGTAGATGCTGCTGGTGAAAAAATCGGTGAAGTAACTTCTGGAACCATGCTGCCCGACACAAAGAAAGGAATTGGAATGGGATATGTTGCTTCTGCTTACACTAAACCGGGTTCCGTTATTTATATTCAAATCAGAAATAAAAACCTGGAAGCAATTGTCGTAAAATAGAAAATTCTTTCAAGGTTCTAAATAAAAAGGTTCTGCCATTACGGCAGAACCTTTTTTTATACGAGTAAATCTCTCAATTTATTTACAAAGGGCAGTTGCATCAGCACTCGTTGTTGCAGCAACTTTTCCAATTCTATCCAGATTATTCGTTCTTATTTGTTCTTCAACAATTGCATCAAGTACCGCAATGGCAGTCATATTTACAATATCACGAACTGAACTTTCAACATCCAAAATATGAACCGGTTTGTTTAACCCCATTTGAATTGGTCCGATTGTTTCTGCTAATCCCATTTCGAGTAACATCTTGTAAGCCGTATTAGCCGAACTTAAATTCGGGAAAATAAGTGTATTTACATTTTTACCCGCTAATTTTGAAAACGGATATTTTTTGTCGCGTAGTTCTTTGTTTAAGGCAAATGTAACCTGCATTTCACCATCCACAACCATATCAGGATATTGATTGTGCAAAGTTTCAACTACTTGATGAACACTTGCCGGACTACCATTCTTATCTGAACCAAAGTTTGAATATGAAAGCATAGCCATAACCGGTTCGTGAGCAAAGAATTTTACTGTATCATGCGTCAGTTTGGCAATATCGATCAAAGCGTCGGTACATGGGTGACGATTGAATAGTGTATCGGCCAAAAAGTATGTGCCTTTTTTCGTATTCATGATATGCAAAGCTGCAATATGCTTAGTTCCTTCGCGAATTCCAATTACATCTTTAGCTGCCTGAACAGAATCGGCATATTTTGTGTAAACACCGGTAATCAAAGCATCGGCTTCACCCATTTCTACCATCATCATACCAAAATAGTTACGTTCGTACATCTTTTCGTAAGCTTCGTCGAAAGTCATACCTTCGCGGCTACGTTTTTCAGCCAATGTATGTGCAAAAGCAATTCTTCGTTTTTCTTCACGGTCGTGACGAAGGTTGATAATTTCAATACCTGTCAAATCAATATCGTTTTCGGCAGCAATGCTGGCAATTTTTTCTTCATTTCCAAGTAAAATTGGATAACAAATACCCTCAGCTAAAGCAGATTCTGCAGCCTTAATCATATTTTTATGATTCGATTCTGAGAATACAACACGTTTAGGATTTTGTTTTGCCATATCATAAAAATGACGAAGCATTTTATTATCGCTTCCCATTTTTTCGCGTAGCTTCACCTTATAATCATCCCAATCGGTAATTTCCTTACGGGCAACACCGGAATCAATAGCAGCTTTAGCAACTGCTGGTGACACAATAGTCAATAATCGTGGATCAAGTGGTTTTGGAATAATATAATCGCGACCAAAACTCAAGCGTTTTAAATTATAAGCTGCATTAACTACATCCGGAACAGGTTGTTTTGTCAATTCTGCAATAGCAAGTACAGCAGCCAATTTCATTTCTTCATTAATGCATTTGGCACGCACATCCAATGCCCCACGGAAAATGTAAGGGAAACCTAATACATTATTGATTTGGTTCGGGTAATCAGAGCGGCCAGTTGCAAAAATAACATCCTGGCGGGCAGCCATGGCATCATCGTACGAAATTTCCGGATTAGGATTTGCCAAAGCAAAAACAATCGGATTTACATTCATCGTGCGAACCATTTCTTTAGTGAGTACACCGGCAATAGATAAACCCAGGAATACGTCTGCATCTTTTACTGCTTCAGCTAATGTAGTTATAGTTCGGTCAGTAGCAAATGGTTTTTTGCGTGAGTTCAAATCAGTACGCTGTTTGTTGATAACACCTTTGGAGTCAACCATAACGATATTTTCAAGTTTCGCACCCAGCATCATATACAATTGAGTACATGAATTAGCTGCAGCACCGGCACCATTAACAACAATCTTTACATCTTCAATTTTCTTTCCAACAATTTCGAGTGCATTAATCAATCCTGCTGAGGAAATAATTGCTGTACCATGTTGATCATCATGCATTAATGGGATGTCCAATTCGGCTCTCAAGCGTTCTTCAATTTCAAAACACTCAGGTGCTTTAATATCTTCCAAGTTAATACCACCAAAAGTTGGGGCAATAGCTTTAACTACCTGAATAAATTTTTCAGGATCTTTTTCATTCACTTCAATATCAAACACATCAATGCCGGCAAAAATCTTGAAAAGTAAGCCTTTTCCTTCCATAACGGGCTTTCCTGCTAAAGCACCAATATCACCTAATCCGAGAACAGCTGTTCCATTCGAAATTACAGCTACCAGATTACCTTTTGATGTATAATCGTAAGCAGTATTAGGATCTTTTTCTATTTCTAAACATGGTTCAGCAACGCCCGGAGAATACGCAAGCGATAAATCACGTTGTGAACTGTAAGGTTTTGTGGGTACAACCTCGATTTTTCCAGGCTTTCCCTGGGAGTGATAAAGAAGAGCATCTTCTCGCGTTAACTTTGCCATAAATACATTTTATTTAGAATTGTTATATATTGTAAGAATAAATATCTTCTTT
>Ga0302215_10002934_pt1 | contig 11621 bp, 7 predicted proteins | sample II_Fen_N3_1_FD_194580 | JGI IMG/M metagenome (GOLD analysis project Ga0302215, IMG submission 194580) | Peat permafrost microbial communities from Stordalen Mire near Abisko, Sweden - II_Fen_N3_1 | ecosystem: Environmental > Terrestrial > Soil > Wetlands > Permafrost | place: Sweden: Abisko... | reverse complement strand
TTTACCATCGATGCCAGACATGAATAAGTCATGACAAATCCACCCGTTCTCCTGCCTTTGAAACGATGAGTTAATAATCTGAAAGCATTTGCGTTACCTTCAAAGTGGGCTATGTCATCCCAGAATATGTCTGATACCCTCGATTTCAGTTGTGCTCCCGCTCCTTCGGTAAAGAACGTCTGTATGGCCTTCTCCCCGGAATGTCCGAATGGGGGGTTGCCCATGTCATGGGCAAGACAAGCTGCTGATACTATTGAACTAATTTCACTCAAATATGAATCGGCGAGTTCAGGATGTACCTCCAGCAACCGTTGTGTTACATCCATTCCCAGCGAGCGCCCCACGGTAGCAACTTCCAGACTATGTGTCAGGCGGTTGTGCACAAATACACTTCCTGGAAGTGGAAATACCTGAGTCTTATTTTGCAGGCGTCTGAAGGGGGCCGAAAAAATGAGCCGGTCATAGTCGCGTTTAAATTCAGTGCGGTCGTCATGGCGCTCGGGATGGTGGGTTTCCTGCCCCAAGCGGATATTTGAAATAAGTTTTGTCCAATCCATCATAATAGCTACAAAAGTAATGGATTTTTAGAAAATTTCTTTCTTTTTCATGCTAAAAATGTCAGTATATAAATATAAATGGTTATTTTTGCACATTAAATAAGGAATATTCCAATATATGATACATATAAAAGTAATAAACAAGAGTAATAATCAGCTTCCCCAGTATGCCACAGAACAGAGTGCCGGCATGGATTTACGTGCCAACCTTGGTGATCCTGTTACGCTGAAACCTCTTGAACGCCAGTTGATACCGACCGGTCTTTATATTTCTCTTCCTGTGGATTACGAGGCGCAGGTCAGACCGCGTAGCGGATTGGCTCTTAAAAGAGGTATCACCGTGCTCAATACCCCTGGAACCATTGATGCCGATTATCGTGGTGAGATAGGTGTTATATTGGTAAATCTCTCTAATGAAGATTTTGTTATTGAGAATGGCGAACGTATTGCCCAGATGATTATCTCGAGATGTGAGCAAGCTGCGTTTATTGCAGTTGATGTTCTTGACGAGACAGATAGAAGCAGTGGTGGCTTTGGCCATTCCGGATTAAAATGATCATGAGAAAATATTTCAGTATAGTTCTCCTTGTAGCGTTGGTGACGCTTTCATCATGCAAGCAGGGAAGTCAGTTGTCGAAAGGAAAATCAATTGATGTTACCTCGACAACTGCAGTAAGTCGTCTTACACCTGAGCAACAGATGAAGTTCAACTATTTTTACCTCGAAGCTATACGTATGAGTGAATCAGGTCATAGTAGTTCTGCCTTTGAACTCCTTCAGCATTGCCGTCGGCTCAATCCCGGTGCGTCTGAAGTTGATTACTCTCTGTCTCAGTTTTACTCGACCCTCAAAGACACCGTCAATGCTCTCGGAAGTATGGAGGCAGCAGTAGCTAAAGCCCCTGAAAATACTGATTATGCTGAAGAACTGGCTGCTGATTATGTCAGATATGGACATCTTGATAAGTCCATTGGTGTTTACGAAGCCATTTTAAAAAAGCATCCCGATCGTTCCGACCTTCTCGATAATTTATATATGCTCTATTCGCAGAATAACGATTACGACAATATGATATCCACCCTCAACCGAATGGAGGTGATTGAAGGAAAAAGCGAGAAACTCTCCGAGGAGAAGTTTCGTATATATGTTAGTCAGAATAAACCCAAGAAAGCGTTTGAGGAGATGGAGGCGCTCGCCGACAAATATCCAAACGACCTTCGCTATCGGGTAGTCATTGGTAAAATGCTCATTGCCAACGGCAGTGAGAAGGATGGACTCAATATGCTAAACACTGTTCTCAAGAATGAACCCGACAATACGATGGCCAAGATGGCCTTCATGGATTATTATAAAAATAAAGGTCTTGATTCACTTTACAACTCGATGCTCTATCAGGTGCTTACCAGCAAGAATACAGCTACCGTCGATAAGATGAATATGATGCGCAGTATCGTGGCCGATAACGAACGAAATGGCGCTGATAGCACGAAGGTTATTAAGTTGTTCCGTGATGTGCTTGCTGTCTCTTCCAATGATGCCGACATGACCGAGCTTCTGGCTTCGTATATGATAGTGAAGAAGATGCCCACAGATAGCGTATCTCCTGTGTTGCGTAGAATAATTGCAATAGCACCCGACAATACTTATGCACGCCTTCAACTTATCGGTTATGCGTGGTCAACCAAGAATCTTGACGATGTTATCGCCCTTTGTCGTCCCGCCCTGCAGTATAACCCTGATGAGATGGCATTCTATTACTACCTCGGAGTGGCTTATTATCAGAAGAATATGAGCGATGAGGCTCTTCGCACATTTCAAAAGGGTGTCAGTGTCATCACTGCTCAAAGCGATGCATCGATAGTGTCCGACTTTTATGCCGTAATGGGGGATATTCTTCACGAGAAGGGATGTCATAAAGAAGCCTTTGCGGCTTATGACTCTTGTCTGCAGTGGAAAGACAATAATATAGGCTGTCTCAACAACTATGCTTATTACATTAGTCTCACCGGCAGTGACCTCGGTAAGGCTGAGCAGATGAGTTATAAGACTGTGAAACAAGAGCCAACCAACAGCACCTATCTAGACACTTATGCGTGGATACTTTTTCTCCAGAAGCGTTATGAGGCTGCTAAAATGTATATTGACCAGGCTTTGATACACGATGCCGACAGTAATGCAGTGATAGTGGAGCATGCAGGAGACATCTACGCATTGAATAAAGATATTGACAAGGCCGAGGAACTATGGAAGCGTGCGGCGAATACTGCTAAAGATAACAAACTGCTTTTCCGAAAAATAAAATTAAAAAAATACATAAGAGAATGAAATTACAGACTATTTCTAAGGTTGTTGTCTTGATGGCAATGCCATTGTTATTCAGTTCTTGTGGTGCATTTAAGTCAGTGACCAATCTGTTTCATCACAAGCAGGTAGTTACAACGCCAGCACCTGTTGCAAAAGACTCTATCCAACAGCGACAGTTTCTCACAAAGGTCAGCGATAATGCTCAATATGCAAAGACGATCACGTCAAAGATAAAATTTAATGTAGAGGTCGGCAACCAGAATATCACACTCACTGGTAACCTTCGTATGAAACGCGACGATGTCATTCAGTTACAACTGATGGCATTTGGTTTCGTCGAGGCTGGCCGTTTGGAGTTCACCAAGGATTATGTTTTACTAATCGACCGTATTAACAAGCAGTTTATCAAGGCCGATTACAATAAACTCACATTCCTTCAACAGAGCGGAATTAATTTCTATTCGCTTCAGGCGCTGTTCTGGAATGAACTCTTCCAACCCGGAATGAATAAGGTGACCGACGAGTCTCTTCGCAATTATACTGCATCGCTTGGTGGAGACGATGTCGTTATTACCCTTACACGCGGATCGATGAAGTACAAATGGCTAGCCAACAATAAGTCCGGTTTTCTTAATATGGCAAATATAGCCTATATGGATGCTAGTGGTAAGACACAACTCAATTGGGACTATAGTGCATTCCAGTCGATGGGCAGTAAGATGTTTCCTACCGATATGAAGATAGATTTCTCTACACCTAAGAAGGGCGTAAAGATAAATATGATGCTGAATAATCTTCAGAATGGGACCGATTGGGAAACTCGTACCCAAGTATCCAACAAGTACAAAGAAGTAACAGTCGACGAAATTCTAAGACGTTTCATGACATTATGATAAGACGGATTTCGGTATTGCTGCTTTTGCTTTTTGCGTTTTCTGTTACACCTTATGCCCAGTTACGGAAGGGCGTGGGCAAGAAATCGCGTACTACAAAAGTAACTAATTTAAGCAAGTCGAAGTCACGCACCCGTAGTAAAACTTCCGTTCCAGCTACCTCAATTAAAGGTCTGCAGAACCAACGCAAGCAGATTCAGCAGAGAATCAAGGAACAGGAGAGAGTCTTAAAGGCTAATCAGCAGGATGTCAAGAAACGACTCGATAATCTAATGATGATAAATAGCGAGATAGAGGAACGTCAAAAGTCCATCACTGGTATTCAGAGTAATATTCTCTCCATCAACGGCAATATAGATCAACTTCAGTCACAACTCGATCTCCTTCAATCACAACTCAACGAAAGAAAGCAGCATTATAGGAAATCACTGCAGTATATGTACCGAAATCGTTCGATACAAAAGCAGTTGATGTTTATCTTCAGTGCGAAGAACTTTACTAAGATGTATCGTCGATTGAGATTTATGCGTGAATATGCTGCTTATCAGAGAGCCCAAGGCGAACTTGTTAAGAGTAAGCAGGCAGAGGTACTGGCCAAGCAATCTGAGCTAATGCTGGTCAAGGGCCAGAAGAATGTCTTGTTGTATAAAGGTAAGCAGGAACATCGCAAACTTCAGGGAAAGCAAACCGAGCAGAAGCAGGTTGTTACCACTTTGCAGCAACAACAGCAGACCATTCAGTCGGTACTGGCCCAGCAACGTAAGATGGATGTCGCCCTTAATGCGAAGATTGATCAGTTGATTGCTCAGGAAGTGGCCAAAGCCCGTGCCCGTGCTGCTGCCGCAGCTCAACGTCGTGCAGCTGCTGAGGCTGCCCGTAAACGAACTGCTGAGTTGGCTGCTAAGAAGGCAGCTGCCGAAGCAGAGGCTCGAGAGAATGCTCGAAAGATAGATGCAGCGAAAGCCGAGGAGGCCCGACTGAAAGCTGCTGCCCGCGAAGCCGCTCGCAGGAGTGTTGCCGAAAAAGCGACTGCCGATCAGGCCGCTCAAGATGCCGAGGCGTCACGTTGTGCTGCAGAGCGTAAGGCTCAGAATGATGCTGCCAATGCAGCTAAGGACATTGCGGAAACCCGTCAGGCACCGCCCGAACAGATGGTTATGGATAACGAGGACCGCCGTATCAGTGGTGGTTTCGAAAGTAACCGTGGTCAGCTACCTATGCCTATCACCGGCAGTTACCGAGTGGTCAGTCATTACGGCCAGTATAATGTAGCTGGACTTAAGAACGTCACGCTCGACAATAAAGGAATCAATATACAAGGACAGTCAGGAGCCCATGCTCGTGCAATATTCAATGGTGAAGTCAGTGCTGTCTTCGGTTTTGGAGGAACGATGGTCGTCATGCTCCGTCATGGTAATTACATTTCCGTCTATTGTAACCTCTCCTCCGTCAGTGTCCATCGTGGTCAGCAGGTATCCACGCGTCAGATATTGGGAACTGTCGGTTCAGATAATATTCTCCAGTTTCAGTTGCGCCGTGAAACCGTTAAGCTGAATCCGGAAGTCTGGATAGGAGGATAGTCAATGATAAAAAAACAAAAAGAGAAAGTGTCAACTTCCTCTTTTTTCGTTTATTTCAGACTGGCTCCATCTAACAGTGTAAAATACAAATCAATAGCCTTTTCAATCTCGCTTATTCGGATAAATTCATCGGCACAATGTGACCGGCATGATTCTCCCGGACCCAACTTAAATGAAGGGAAAGGCATTAGTGCCTGATCTGAAAGAGTCGGCGATCCAAACGGTACCAGCTTCATCTCCAGCGTCCTTCTAATCAATGGATGGTCGATGTTGATATGTGACGAACATAATCTGAACGACCTGGCCTTTACCTCGCTCTTCACATTCTTACATATAAAGTCATAAATATCCTTGTTCGTATAGTTCTCATTACTACGTACATCGACGGTGAATGTACATTTATCCGGAATCACATTATGTTGAGTCCCAGCATTGATCATAGTTACGTTCATGTGTGTTGGTCCCAGCACCTCGCTGTCCTTCAAGAACTTATAAGTTCTAAACCACTGAATATCATCCAGAGCCTGATATATGGCATTCACCCCTTCGTTTCTAGCAGCATGCCCCGATTTGCCGTGTGTAGTCACGTCCAGTACCATCAGCCCCTTCTCAGCGATAGCAGGCTGTAACCCCGTCGGCTCTCCCACGATACCCACATCAATATGTGGCAACATCGGCAGTACCCTTTCAGTACCATTTTTCCCTGAGATTTCCTCCTCTGCCGAAGCCAGATATATCACGTTATATTTTTGTTCCTTCTTGATAAGCATCCTGAACACTTGCAGCAGCGAAACCAGTCCCCCTCCACAGTCGTTGCTGCCCAGTCCATAGATAGTATCCCCCTCAACGGTGGGCGTAAACGGATGATGAATCCATGAATCCACGGCCTTCACTGTATCCAGATGAGCGTTAAGCAGAAGGTTGGGACGGTTCTCGTCGTAGTGTGGATCGATAATCCACACATTATTAAGTTCCCGTTTATATACTAATCCGCATCTAATCATAAATCTTACCAGTGCGTCAGCCGCCTTATCCTCTTCGCGACTTATTGATGGGGCGGCGATAAGTGTCTTCAGCAGTCCCACTGCATCGTTTACGTAATCAACATGTTTCATATCTCACAACCTTTAGAACTATATATTTCATGCAAAAGTATAATAAATTATTTCTTTTGCGAAATTTCTACAAACCTTTTCATTGTTGAGAGAACAATTTCATAGATTTCTCCCGTCCAAATCAACGAAAAATATTATTTACTGATGTTATCTGTATAACTAAAAAAATCTGATACAGCATTAAGCTGTATCAGATTAATCTTTTATTTAAAACAACCCTGATGATATGAAACCAACAGAGTTGTCTTGATCATAAATATTCTTATTACTTAACCATTGTCTTCTCAACAACTGTTGTACCGTCAGACATTACTTTCTTAACGATATTCAATCCCTTAGAAAGTTTTGACTTCTGCATACCATTTACATCGTATATCTTAACTGCTACGGTCTTGCCTGTATTAACTGGGCTTTCTACGCCGCTTGCATCAATATAGTACAGACGGAAGTTGTCAAATAATGTCCAGTAATCACTATTGCCAGTTGCATCCGGCATCTTGATACCAATCTTCAATGTGTTGTCTGTTACTATTGTGCTAATTTCATTCTCATATTTACCCTGGGCAAAATATAAGCTTCCACCATGCATGGATGCTGGTACGAATGCTGAATCAGTACCTGATACGTAACCATAGTCTGTCTGCCAGTCGCCATTGTCGAACAATTTAACAGGTGAAGCCTCTGATGCAATGTGTTTAACGGCTACACTATCTCCGTTGGCATAGAGGAATGACTTAATAGAGTCAGGTGTACCTGCTTTGTAATTCGTAATTGTAGTTGCAATTGCTAATGGGCGGAAGAATGCCTGTGCCTTAACTACGTATGTTCCATTTGGCAGGCCATGGAGGGTCTGATAAATGTTGAATGTATTATTGTATACCTCAGCTTCCTTGAATGTAACTGTAGGACTGTAATTTACCCAACCGAATGAGTTGCCGAAATCAAATGATGGATTGAGCAATGCTGCTGTAACGTCACCCGGTTCGGTGATGTATACCTTAACCTGTGCATCAAGCATATACTGACCTAATAATGTTGACAAGGAATCGATGTCTGCGTCAACGTATGTAGGATATTCCATATCGTAAACTGCAGTAGTCTCATCATAAAGTGATTTGAGCTTAGCTCCTGACTCTGTAGCAACAATTTCCGGTTTAGTAACAGCTATGCCTACGATAGAATCATTAACAAACAATGTTTTGTAATGGCTGATGCTGGTGTTAACTTGTGGCATAAGCTTAGTTAGCTTGTTAGAGAGGATGAGCATTGTCATGAACTCAGACTTTTCGTCGCTTAGTACAATTGTACTTGTATCTGCTAGTATCTGTAACTGCTTCTTTAGTTCACCGTTCATCTTGCTTGGCAAAGCTGTGTTGGCAGCGTCAAGTTTGTTTTGCAAGAGAGTAACACCGTCCTCACGGTTTGGACCAACATAAGTGAGTCGTACATTGTCAAAAGCTCCCCAACAGAGGAAACCACTCTTGATTCCTATTTTCAGTGTGCCGTCGGTAACAACAGTAGTCAATTCATTATCAAAAAGCCCTGCATCAAAGAACTTTCTAATATTACCGGTTCCACTATTAGCCCATGGACTTTGAGCTGGAGCATACCAACCGCCAGGAGTCTGGTAACCTTCGGTCATACCCTTGTCACCTTCAGATAACCAGTTTTTCACCTTTTTTTCATCACTATTCATGTACATAGTAAGTCCGACAGCAGCAGCTCTAGTAGTAGAATCAGCCATCCACTGATCATATTCATAAGCTTCATCTTTACCCCAAAGGATTGGGCGATCAAATGCTTGAATCTTAAGCTTATATGTACCTGCAGGAACGTCTGTGAATGTCTGGTTCATATCGAAACTGTTACACCATTTATTTGCGAGAGAATTTGTCTTATCAAAATCAGAAAGGCTTGTTCCCCATACAGAGTGGTCACCGTCAAAGCCGGCATCCTTAACCAAGGATGTAACATCAGACCCAGGTGCAAGCTGTGAGTTGGTTGCAGATGTCACAAGTTTATTCAGTTGTGTTATGTAGGCCGCAATTTCTTCTGTAGTGAGCGTTTTTTCCGTCATTAAGTTTTCAATATCATTCTCTGCGAGATAATCGCTTAGGTTTGATGTTTGAACTGTTTCAATGGTAAGCTCGCTCAAGGTTTTAGTCGCTGTATCGAAAGATTCTCGCAAATCAGTGTAAGCAACTTGGTTGGCCTTTGCAGACGCTACGGATGTATTTAGTGCATTATACATGTCAACTGCTTCCTGGAAGGTAGCGCCAGAATTATTGATCAGAGCTTCAGCTTCAGCTTTCTTAGCTGTCATATCGTCAATGTAACTTTGGCTCACTCCGCCATTCTGAAGAGCAACGTTTGCTGAATCAACAGATGCCTGAATCATGCTTTTAATATCGGTGACAACAGATCCTGTTCCACAATACTTGAGGCTGAAATTGTCAAGGGCTACCCAGTTGCAGTTGCAGTTTTCTACAACAACACCAAGAGTTAATTTTCCATCGCTTACATAAGCGTTTGCTTCATAATATTTAGGTGAATACTCTAAAGTAGAAGCATTGGTGCGGGCTTCAAGACCTGATGCAGAAGCGTAGAGTGAAACTCCGTGCTGACCGTCTACAACCTGTGGGCTATTACCCTGCTGAGCTGCTACAATCCATGCACCTACTTTATATTTACCATTAGGAAGATTGGTAAATGATTGTTTCATTGATCTGTTTGACAAGATACCACCACCAGATACCCATGTCTCAACAGCACCGTCGGTACCACCAGACCAGTTGTAACCCTTGGAGTTACTGTTATTGAATGCATCTGAAGGTGATAAAGTCCAACCTGTAAGCGATCCACAAGTTGCGTTCGCAATCGAATCAGTGAAATCGACAGGAGTCTCGTCGGAAGCATGCTCAATTTCATAAGCACTGATTACTTTTTTTAACTTGGCTGTTTCAGCGATAAGTTGATCATCAGTGCTTGCCGCATTACTATAAACGGCCAATGCTTCTGTAATGTCAAGTCCGTAATTCTGAGCAGTCCCCATAGCGAGGTTCAGATTGTTCTTGGCTGCAAAGTCTTTGTAATCAGCTTTACTTACAGCCTTCCAGTCGATTGCGTAGCTTACGTCCGGATCAATCGATGCTAATGGAACTACTGTACTGCCGGCAGTGTAGTCAGGTACACCACAGAATAAATCCAAGTAGATACCTTCACCATACACAACGTCATTCTTGTCGGCTCTGAATTTGAAACTGCCGTCGCCGTTGTCATCAACAGTGAATTTTTTGTGCTCGGTACTGTCAACGCCAATAGTTGAAAGGTTGTTTGCGTCGGAGATAAACAGAAAGGTAAAATCTACGCCGTTAGTTGAACATTTCAAATAATAAGTGCCGTCTTCATTAAGAATAGGTACGATTGCCATACCTTCAGTGGCAATAACCGGATGTTTGTCTTGCGCATTCAGGAATTTGGACGCCTCCACACTGTTAAAGTACAATGTGTCGCCAGCTGCAAAGTTCGAAAACTTTAAAGTGGGAGAATCCCACGTCGCAGCTCCTGCATTAAGTACACTGAGCAATACACCCATAAATGAAAAAAGTAATTTTTTTCTCTTCATTGTAATACTAGTTTTAAATTAACAAAAAAATATTGGTTTATATTCTCCAATCGGTGCAAAGGTATCTACTAAATCAAAAAAAGGCTTTATCCTTTGTATCAAATAGTTTTCCTTACGTCTCATCTTCAATAAAAAATCCTTTTAAACAGGAGTGTGTATACAAATAGAAACAAAAATAGGGTTTATTAGCCAATGAGCGGTTTTTTCTAGGATAGTGCAATGCAGACGCTGGATGTAAACGGTTCGGTATGTAACGGAATGGAGAATATTTTGGTAAAATGTGTCCCAGATGCAACAATAGTGAAACTGTAACACAAGAATTGACGGACAAAAAAACTATTATCCGGATTTTGTTGTGCATAAAAGTTGTAATTTCTTGCAAATAACACAATAGAAGAGTCAATGATCTGAACAATAGATAAATAGATAATGTGCGATTTGTGTGCGATTTAATTTTTATATCGCACATCTGGATGGTTTGTTATGAGGCTTCCCATGGATAGAAAAATATGATCTACACTATACTTTCGGCTTGATTTATTATATAAAACGGGTTGATTTATACGGTAAATCAGACTGATTCTACAAACAAATCAGATTGATTTTCAGAAGTGGAAGTGGTGAAAACAGAGTTAAAATCATAGAGAGCGGAATTTGATATATATAATAATGTGTGATTTGGTCTGCAAATCGCACATAATCGCACACATAATCGCACATGGCTGAAAGCCTTTGTTTAAAGGCGTTTCCGCGGAAAATGTGCGATGTGTGATTAGAAGTGTTATTTCCAATGGAGACAAAAGCAGACCATTGGTGTTGTGGGGTTTGGAGATTTCTTATGTCAACCCCAGGCATAAATGATTGAAGGGTAAGGGTGTGATACTCGTTTAAAATAAAAAATAAAAGGGACTAATTTTGTTCGTACATCGTTTTTGTGTACCTTTGCAGTCATAAATGAACAATTAATCTCACCAGTTATGAAGATAGAAGAGGAAATATGCGTTTCGGTCATCAGTGCCGTTAAGCAACTTTATGGTCAGGACGTGCCTGCAAAGATGGTTTCACTGCAGAAGACTAAACGCGAGTTTGAAGGTAATCTTACACTCGTAGTATTCCCGTTTACTAAGATATCGCACAAAAAACCAGAGGAGACGGCGGACGAAATTGGTAAGTATCTTGTGAAAAACGATAGCAATATCGCCGATTTCAACGTCATCAAGGGTTTCCTGAACCTCTCCGTATCTACTGCGGCTTGGATAGACTTACTGAATACTATCAATGCTGACGAGAAATATGGTGAGAAGAGTGCGACGGAGGGTTCCCCATTAGTGATGGTAGAATATTCTTCGCCTAATACAAATAAACCTTTGCATCTGGGACATGTGCGTAACAATCTGCTAGGATGGTCGTTATCACAGATTATGGAGGCTAATGGAAATAAGGTGGTGAAGACAAATATAGTGAACGATCGTGGTATTCATATATGCAAATCTATGCTTGCTTGGCAGAAATGGGGCAACGGCGAGACTCCAGAGGCTAGTGGCAAG
>Ga0302215_10002931_pt1 | contig 11629 bp, 11 predicted proteins | sample II_Fen_N3_1_FD_194580 | JGI IMG/M metagenome (GOLD analysis project Ga0302215, IMG submission 194580) | Peat permafrost microbial communities from Stordalen Mire near Abisko, Sweden - II_Fen_N3_1 | ecosystem: Environmental > Terrestrial > Soil > Wetlands > Permafrost | place: Sweden: Abisko... | reverse complement strand
ACTAACAAAGCGAAAAATACCGTTAAAGTAATTTTATTTTTCATGTGATTTCTAACGTATCTTTTGGAGTCTGTAAATATAAAATGAATTAACGCTAAAACACCTCGATTATTACTATAAATTAAAGTAAACAAAGAATTATTTACTGTTAATGGAGCAACAATCCAAGGGTTGAGTAAATATCTGTCTTATTGACACTATTTCATTTCTTATCAATTGGTTACGCAAAAAGAGTAATTAAACTAAAAAAGGTGTTGGATTAAATACCGACACCTTTTTAAAACCATTTAGTTAGGATTTAGTTCAGTTTACCAAGTGTCTCTTTTATCCATCCGAATGCCTTGATCAGATTCTCGTCAGAAGTGGCATATGAAAACCGCACACAATCAGGAGCACCAAAGGCACCACCACCAACGCAGGCAACATGTCCCTCTTCCAATAAGTACATGGCTAAATCGCCTGAGTTTTGAATGATTTTTTCGCCTGACTTTTTACCGAAATATGCACTGCAGTCAGGAAAAATATAAAACGCACCCTGAGGGTCATTCACCTTTAATCCCGGAATTGCACGAGCCAGGTCGACAACCAGTTTTTTACGGCGCTCGAATGCTGTACGCATGGTTTCAACACAACTCTGATCGCCCGTATAAGCAGCTTCTGCTGCTTTCTGAGCTACTGAATTCGGCCCGGAGGTATATTGTCCCTGCAAGGTATTGCAGGCCGAGGCTATCCATTTTGGTGCTGCTATCCAGCCTATGCGCCATCCCGTCATGGCATATCCTTTTGAAACACCATTGATCACTACCACCCGTTCGCGTACATTTTCGAATTGAGCGATACTTTCATGACTACCCAAATAGTTAATATGTTCGTATATTTCGTCTGAGAGAATGATAATGTTGGGATATCTGGCCAAAACATCAGCCAGTTCTTTTAATTCATCCTTTGAATAAACACTTCCCGTAGGATTGGAAGGAGAACAGAGGATGATAGCTTTGGTTTTAGGGGTTATGGCTGCTTCCAGTTGGGATGCCGTGATTTTAAAGTCCTGGTCAATGCCCGCTGAAACAAATATCGATGTCCCATCAGCCAGTTTCACCATTTCCGGATAGCTCACCCAGTAAGGTGCCGGGATGATTACTTCATCCCCTTTTCCAATAATGGCTAATACAACGTTGCAAACAGATTGTTTGGCTCCATTGGAACAGACAATTTGTTCCGGTTTATAATCCAGTCCGTTTTCTGATTTCAATTTTGCACAAATGGCGTTTCTCAATCCCGGATATCCCGGAACCGGTGAATAAAACGAAAAATTATTGTCCACAGCTTGTTTAGCCGCTTCTTTTATATGGTCGGGAGTGTTAAAATCAGGCTCACCCACGCTCAGGTTAATGACATCGAAACCCTGAGCTTTGAGCTCATTACTTTTTTGAGACATGGCAAGTGTTTCTGAAGGAGAAAGAGCCGCTAAACGATCAGATACTGGAAACATACGATGATTTTATAAGGATTACTATTTCATCGCAAAAGTAATCAAAAAAAACCATTCTCGGACATTTTAGCACCAAAGGGTGTTAAATTTATAATTTGGGTGCAACTTTACTGGCAAGCAATTGCTTAGCGTATTGATAGCCCATTTCGAAAATCTCATTCCCTTTTTCATTATCAAACGTGTCGTAAGCTCCCATATTGAGCGGTTCAATCAGCAAATCACAGAGTTCCCTGTCATGTATTGTATTGGCCTTAAACATGAAGTTATAGGATCGCATCGCAACATTAATGATTGTTTGTTTATAGTCATCCACTACCAGTGGACTGGCATTGATACCGATCACTATGTCACAATCTTTTCGAATGGTGGAAACCGGGAAATTCTTAAGGACTCCTCCATCGACATAATGGACACCATTGATTACTTTTGGACTAAATAACACCGGGTAACTGCAGGAGGCTACGATCGGATCAATCAATCTTCCGCTTTTAAATAAAACGCTACGTCCTTTATCCAGATCGGTTGAAATGACTCTTATTGGAATGGATAAATCCTCGAATTTCCTGGCCCGTAGATTCCTGGTTAAAAAATCCTGAAAGATATCCGTACTGAAGAATCCACCGTTAGGGATTTGAATTCTTGTCATATTACGAATACTGATCTTCTCAAATATTACTGCAATCTCATCCGGGGAATATCCATCGGCATACAAGGCTGCTACAATTGCACCCGCACTAACGCCGGAAATTATATCCGGCTTTATGCCCGATTCTTCCAATGCCTTCAACACTCCGGCATGACACAATCCCTTTATTCCACCTCCACTCAAAGCAATCCCTATTTTGTAGGGTTTTCGATTAAATAGATTTAATAGATCCATGGCACAAAGTATTTATGAATTTAAATCCTAGAAGATAAGAAATAACCATTTGTCTATTTAAATCTCATCACTCCTTATATCTGGAATTCTCTTCAAACAGAATAATATGAAAACTTCTCCATTACCTGCTCATAATATGAATTTGATACCGGGATATCCGGAGTATTGACCACATCGAGTTCCATGAAGATACCTCCCTTGTTTTTTCGGATTACTTTCACCATGTCAAGGTTAACAATATACGACCGGTGACAACGCACCAACTGACTTTCCTTGGTTAGGTTCTCATCCATCCATTTCAATGAATTACGGATTAAGAAATGAGATAATTTCGTTTTATTCAGATAATGAATAGTGACATAATTATCAGCTGAATCAATATATAACAGATTCTCAAGCATGATAGTAATCCTCAGCACCCCTTTTTCATCATGAAATGAGATCAGGTTTTTGCGTTGAACTTCTGTGTTTTGTTCGGTAATTGCTATCTTTTGCAATAGACTATTCTTATCACGCCAGGAAAAATACAACCAGAGAATGGAATATGGCAATAGAATTACTAAACTGGTATTGATAGTCGATTTGTGAAATATATCCATGAAATCACGATGAACTCCTTCTTTGGGTATGAACTTGGTAAACAAAGAAAAGAAGAGGGACATTGCCAGAATTTCTGCCAGTACCCAAAGCAGGTATTGCACATACGAAACAGTATGTTTCCTTACGAACACGAGCATTATTAAGCGACTGACCACCACTACAAGCATTCCCACTAAAATAATCAGGCTGGAGAAAAAGAAATATCTGAAATCCGATATGTAAGGATACCAACCTCTTGATCCAAAAGGTTGAAATATGTTGATAAAAAGCAAGGCAAACAAGGCCGTGAACAATATCAGGCGGTTGATATTGGATTTATCGTACAAATAGGAAGGAATCATTGTATTCATACTTGTATTTTATTAGAAGGAAAGTCCTGCAAAAGTATATTATTTTAATCAAACTATAACAATTCGATATACCCGGGCATTCAATTTTGTCCCTTTATTTCATTTCTCGTCCCACAATATGCCGATTAACCCCCTACCTGCTGTAAACTCCCCACAAAATTGCAAAAGACCTCATTGAATATTAATTTTACATTTGAAACATATTTATTTAAAGATATGAAATATACTCAACGTTATCAGGAATTAAACTCTCAATTCCATTTGGGGATTGACACACACTTAACCGGATCCAATATCGACATCCGTTATTTTTTATTTCAAAGCAACCGTGAAGCTGAGGATAACAATATTGACTTCCACGACATTTCTGATGAAAAAACAGGGGAAAATTCTTCATTTATGTATCCTGTTTTTATGCCTTATAATTCAACCCGGACAGATAAAGCCATATTACTTCTACATGGTTTGAATGAACGTAACTGGAACAAATATCTCACATGGGCCGAATATCTCTGTTTGAAAACCGGCAAGCCGGTCATCCTTTTCCCCATTGCTTTTCACATGAACCGCTCTCCATTGGGATGGTCAAATCCAAGAGCACTGCAAAATATTCTGGATGTACGTCGTCAGCAAAATGGCGAAGACCGCTCACTGAGTTTTGCAAACGTAGCCCTGAGCCAACGTATCAGTGAAAAGCCATATCGATTCTACAGTTCGGGACGGCAAAGTATCCTTGATTTGAGTTCCCTTTTTGAACAGATCAAAGTCGGAAAGCATGTATTGTTTAAAGAAAATAGTCAGATTGATATTTTTGCCTATTCCATAGGAGCTTTTCTGGCTGAAATCACGATGATGTCCAATCCGCGGGAATTATTTTCCGATTCAAAATTATTCTTATTCTGTGGCGGAGGTATTTTCAGTTCTATGATCGGTCAGTCAAGGACAATTATGGACAAAAAGGCATTCGATATACTTTATCATTACTATTTGAATGATTTTATTAAATCCATACGAATAAATGCAACACGGGATAAAATCTTTGAATCGTTTTGCAGCATGATTTCTCATGATTCTAAACAAACTACCAGAGAGCAATTTTTTAGTAATTTGGGGTCTAAGTTAAAAGGGATATCCCTTGAAACCGATAAAGTAATGCCTTTTCATGGTATCCCTGAAGCAATGGGGGTAAGTTACGCAGCCAGTCATTATTCACAGATGAGTTTTTCGTTTCCAAATACGCATGAAAACCCCTTCCCGGTTCATGGTCTTATTAATTCTACAGAAGTCGATCATGGGTTCAGTAAAGTATTCAATGAAATTGCAGCATTTTTCAGTTAACTTCATTCCAGTAAACAGGTCATTTCATGTTGGTTTTATTAGAATTCTGCTGTTTTTTTGATTCAAGAATATTCAGGACGCATTTTTTGAATTATATTTGCACCTGCAAACCAGCTTTTATTTCACTATCGAAAAATTCTTATCGATCAACCTATGGATAATTTCCTCATCGTTTTAGCAGGAATATTTTTAATTGCCGGACTTATTGGGTGCACTATTTCAAAAGTGCCGGGAATATTACTCAGTTACCTTGGGATCATGATCCTTAACTACAGTACAATTTCAGAATTCTCCGTGCATTTTTTTATTCGTTGGGGCGTAGTGGTCATAGCGGTTCAAGGTCTTGACTATTTCATTCCTGATTGGGGAAACAGAAAATTCGGAGGGAGTAATAAAGGTGTCTGGGGGAGTATGATCGGAATGCTGCTGGGAATCTATTTCGGGAGATGGGGTATTGTTGCCGGTGCTATCGTAGGTGCTTTTATAGGAGAACTTTTTGCAGGGAAGGAAACAAATACAGCCATTCATCATGCCATCGGCTCTTTCATTTTTTTTATTCTGGGAACCATTTCACAACTCATTGTGGCGGGTATTTTGATCTTTTATTATATTGAAGATATTCGGTATGTTCTGTAAACTCAATCAAACAAAAGATCCCGGGAATTAAAAAAATTCCCGGGATCTTTTGTTTGATTGGTTTCTATGATTAAATGATCCGACCGATAAGTTCATCCAACGTTACCAGCTCCTGGTCACCGCTTTTCATATTTTTCAACATGACCTTACCGGCATTCATTTCCGTTTCACCTACAATGGCAACAAAAGGAATCTGTTTATTATCGGCATAACTCATCTGTTTCTTCATTTTGGCCGCCTCCGGATATATCTCGGCATTGATTCCTTCTACCCGCAAGGAATTCACCCAGGGCAAACTGTACATCAGTTCCTTTTCACCAAAGCTGACGAATAATATTTTTGTTTGTTCCATCGAAGTCTCAGGATACAGTTCCAATTGATTCAACACATCGTATATGCGGTCGGCCCCAAACGAAATGCCTACTCCCGAAACACCTTCCATGCCAAAGACTCCGGTCAGGTTATCGTAACGCCCCCCACCGGTAATACTCCCCATTTCCACATCCAGGGATTTTACTTCGAAGATGGCTCCGGTATAATAATTCAGTCCGCGTGCCAGGGTTAAATCAAGCTCAATCTTCGTCTGCACTTTCATGGTTTCGCACAACCTAAAGATGGTTTCAAGTTCCGATACCCCCTTCAATCCGACTTCCGAATCGGCTAATACCGTTTTCAACTGTTCCAGCTTTTCCGGATTGGTACCGCATAGCTTTAATATGGGTTGCAGCTTTTCGATAGCTTCCTGTGAAATCCCTTTGGAAGCAATTTCTTCATTCACCTTTTCCAACCCGATCTTATCCATTTTGTCAATGGCCACAGTGATATCGGTTATTTTCTCGGCTTCTCCAATGATTTCGGCAATGCCCGACAGTATCTTGCGGTTGTTGATTTTAACCACCACATTAATTTTCAACCGGCGGTATATCTCGTCGACAATCTGGATCAGTTCCAGTTCATTCAATAACGAATCACTTCCCACCACGTCTACATCACACTGATAGAATTCCCGGTACCGCCCTTTCTGTGGACGGTCGGCACGCCATACCGGCTGTATCTGGTAACGTTTGAAAGGAAAACTTATTTCATTCTGATGTTGCACCACAAACCGGGCAAAAGGCACCGTAAGGTCATAACGCAAACCCTTTTCAGAGATTTTACTAGTCAATCTTAGGCTGTTTTTTCCTGATAATTCAGCTTCATTCAATCCGGAAAGGAAATCTCCTGAATTCAGAATTTTAAAGAGCAGCTTATCCCCTTCTTCGCCATACTTTCCCATCAGGGTCGACAGGTTTTCCATGGCAGGCGTTTCTATCTGCTGAAAACCGTACAGGCGAAAAACATCTTTAATGGTATTGAATATATAGTTTCTGTTCGCCATTTCACGTGGCGTAAAATCACGGGTTCCTTTTGGAATGGAAGGTTTTTGCATAGTATCTTTTATTTTTCTCTATTAGTATCAAAGCTTTCAATCATTCGTTGGGCAACGGATCGCTGAACAATAGATTGAACACTGGTATTCATATTCTTCAACTTAAAGACATTGTTAAATGTATAAAACCCAAACTCAGCAACAAGTTTTCCTATCAATTCATCGGCAAATGATGATGACACAATATTTAAATCTTTAAAATCAAGGGTAATACTTTTACCTGATTGTTTATGGATATTAATAAGTTCGTTTTTTATTTTTTCTCCTGATTTTCTGGTGCCAACACCTGATTCTTTACTTTTAAGATTAATGATAATATTTCCGAAATCATCTTCCAACGATTCAATTTTCATATTGACTGGTTCATAACCACCCAGTGCCTTTGAAATTGATATTTCTTTGTTATAATCAAGTTGAAAATCAACAATACAGCCATTGTTATTTGGTAATTGTGGTAAGTTTTCAAAAATACGATACTTATTGTTTTTTAAACTGTAACTTGCTGTATTCGAACTTATGTTTAATATACCTGTATTTTCACTTACAATTTGATGTAAACCCCATAATCCATTACCTTGTCCAATTTTTTTATCACGTGTAACGCCTTCTTTCACTGAGAGAATCAAAGCTTCACCAGGACTTTTTGGATTATGTATTGAATTTAATAGCGATTGATAAATTCCAGTGCCTGAATCATAAGCACAAAATGCAAAATGTTTTGTACGTCTATGAACCTGTCCCATTACATATCCATATGTCTTACCAGAATGTTGTAATATATTATCAAGAACTTCGTTTATCGACCACTCAAACCCATCCAATACTCCCTTTTCACATACAACTATCTGCGATAATTCATCTACAAATGAATTAATTAAGAGATATATTTCATCTGGACTTTCAAAACGCCACACTTTATCCAAAGCTCTATTTGTGAGCTGTTTATTTTCCAGAACTTTTAAAGGCTTGCTTAGTGAAAGTTTTTGAAGGTACTTCGATAAATTAATAAAATCAAAACTAAAACCTTGGGAAGTCAACGTCTCTATAATTCCAGATATTGGTGCACAAACATTAGGAAATGAGGCTTTAGTCCCTTCAAAATTTAATACTAAATGTTTAAGGGCTGAATCATGAAACTCATTAATGATTTCTATAAAATCATATATAACTTTTGGATTTGTCAAATCATGAAAATGAACTTCATATTCATTTTTTGTAATCAACTTATCACTTATTTTAGATTTTGCCATTTTGATAATAAATTTGATCAATATCTATTTATGAATTAAACATTTACAAATCTGATCGGTAGCCCCGGTATTTTGCTTTACATACTCCCCGGCCATTTTACCTGCCTGTTTATCTTTGAGCAATTGATCCATCTGTGCTTCAAGGATCGTATAGTTCGAAATGGAAAAGGCACCACCCACAGCCATCAATTCACGCGCTTCACGAAACTTCTGATACGTCGGGCCAAAAACAACCGGAATGCCGTAAACCGCTGCCTCCAGCGTATTGTGAATCCCCGCTCCAAATCCACCACCGATATAGGCTACGGTAGCATACCGGTAGATCGATGAAAGGATACCAATGACATCCACCACCAGGCAATTGGTTGTTTTCACATTTTCGGGAGTTGCCTCGGAATACCGTACGAACTTGCCATCCAGCAAATGGGAAATTGCCGTAATATGTGCATAATGAACCTCATGGGGAACTATAATCAACTTTACATCCGGATGAAGCTTCAAATACTGAACCAATAATTCCTCATCCCTGGGCCAGGTACTTCCGGCAACAATCACTTTTTCGGCATTCTTTACAAATTCTTCAATCAATGGAAGTTGCTTTGCCTGTGTATATAAATCATAAACCCTGTCGAAGCGGGTGTCCCCGCAAACGGAAGCATTCCTGATGGTGTATTTTTCGAGTAAATCGAGCGAAACCTTATCCTGTACAAAAATATGGCGGAACGTTCGCAGCAAACTCAGGTACCATTTCCCGTATCCCTTGAAAAATACCTGGTCCGGACGGAAGATGGCTGAAATACTGTAAACAGGGACATTCGCCGCCTGTAATGCCAGCAGATATTTCGGCCAGAATTCGTATTTAATAAAAATGGCTTTCGATGGTTTCACCAGTCCCATAAATTCCCGGACATTCCCCGGAGTATCCAGTGGTAGGTAGGAAACAATGTCGGCACCCTGGTAATTCTTCCTGATTTCGTAACCCGAAGGTGAAAAGAAAGTGAGCAGGATCTTTATTTCAGGTTGCTCCCTCTTCAATTGTTCGATTACCGGACGGCCCTGCTCAAATTCGCCCAACGAGGCGGCATGAAACCAGACATATTCCGCAGTTGGATCCACTTTTTCCTTCAGCAGCCTGAAAACATCCTTTTGTCCGATACAGAGCAACTTTGCTTTTTCATTGAAAAGTGAAGCAATATAAATAAGAGCCCTGTAAACATGGATACCAATTGAATAGAGTATTTTCATAACCTCTGACCTCTAAAAGGGAATTATAAATGAAGATAAGATGTTGTTTTTACATTCAAAGCCCCTTTTGGGGGTTGGGGGTAGGTAAAAGAAAAGGCATTTCAAAAATAGTTTTTGAAACGCCTTTAAAAGGTTTTTGAAAGCCAGAATTACTTTCTGATACCCAACTCTTTGATAACTGCACGGTAGCGTGAAATCTCGGTGTCCTTCAAATAATTGAGCAGACGACGACGTTTTCCTACCAAAATTACAAGAGCGCGTTCTGTACTATAATCTTTTTTGTTTGACTTCAAATGATCCGTCAAATGGTTAATACGGTACGAAAACAATGCTATCTGGCCCTCAGATGAACCAGTATCAGTGTTAGACTTTCCGTGCTTAGCGAAGATTTCTTGCTTAATTTCAGCTGTTAAATACATGATAATTAATTAAAATTTATAAATCATAATTCATAATTAATGACTTAGACTTGTTTCGAAACCAACCGTCGTCTTTAATTTTGAGCTTGCAAAGATAAGTTTTTTATTTTAATAATTCTACCTTATCCATTCTTTTTTCTCAAAAAAACATCTCGTAATGAGCCATCTGCCCATTTCATGGGATATTTATCGAAATAATACCGGCACAGGATAGTCACAGATACTCCTACAAATGACCCCGTAAGTACATCGATAGCAAAATGCTGTGATAAATAAATGCGTGAATAACCCACCAGCAATGCCAGCACAAAATACAGGAAGTGCAACGGTTTTCGCCTGGTAAAGAAAGAGAGCGCCAGGAAGAATGCAAAAGCGGTAATGGTATGCCCTGAAGGAAAACTGTGGAATGAGTGCATCTGTTCACCCGCCACATGATGCAGCTGGATATTCGGGAAATGCTCCTTGAAATACAGGACTGGGCGTGGCTCATTCCAGGTTTGTTTTATAATTATGGATACCAGGCCTGAAGCCAGTTGTGAAACCAGCACAAACAGAGCCATCCGGGTCCGGTAAAAGATCAATCCACCAATAACGACATAAGGTATCCAATCGCCTACGTAGGTATAATAATGAAAGAATACATCGCCGGTGGGTGTATAGAATGACGTCAGCCAGAGGTGCAAATCCGCCTTGTTGTTGCAAAGAATCAACACCACAAAGCTTATAACAAACAAAATGTACGGGATATAAAAAGCACTGTATTTTTTCATATTGATCAAATTAAAAAACTCAAAAGCAAATTACTATAAATATATGCCAGCAACCCCAACGCGGAACACAGAACACAGAACTCTTCAAACTCTTCAAACTCTCCAAACTCTTCAAACTCTCCAAACTCTTCAAACTCTTCAAACTCTTCAAACTCTTCAAACTCTTCAAACTCTTCTAACTCTCCAAACTCTTCAACCCCTCACCCCCCTGAGTATCTCTCTCTTCCCTGGCGGTCCCTCCAATCGCTCCACTGTAAATCCGGCGCTTTGCATGGCCCGGCGCACTACCCCCTTGGCACAGTAAGTGGTCAGGATGGCTCCCGGATTACAATGATTGTAAATGGTTAAAAAAAGTTCTTCACTCCACATTTCAGGTTGTTTCTCGGGAGAAAAAGCATCGAAATAAACCACGTCAAAATGATTAGTGAAAGTGTATTTTGTAAAATCGGTCTCTATTTTTTTGTAAGCAAAGAACGGACTCAATTCTGTTTCTTCATTCCACAACGAAGTATGCATTTGTTCAAAAATCTGACGTTTATCGGGTGCAAGTTCTTCCGGATAATTCAGTTGTAACGCTTTCTCCACTCCAACGGGGTAGAGTTCAATTGTGGTATAATGTACCTGCTTTCCACTCCTCTCCGCCTCTAAATAGGTGAGGAAGGCATTTAATCCCGTGCCAAAGCCTATCTCCAGCACCCTGATTTTGGCAGCGGCGCATTGTTTCAACCCCGCTTCAATGAATATGTGCCGTGACTCCTGAATAGCGCCATGCGTCGAATGGTAACATTCGTCGATCTCAGGTACGAATAGTGTATGTGAGCCGTCTTCAGTGAGTTTTAATTCTGTTAGCATGGATGTTTGACAAGTTCTAATCTTTCTTTGGACTACAAAAATAGCCTAATAAATTTCATAAAACAAATTGTATTCGAAGTAACCATCGATGATATATACAACAGGTTGAAATTGTATCTGAATTTTTCGGATGGATTTAAAACTGCATGAAATTGTTCCGTTTTCTCATAAGCGAATCCTCGGACCCCTGTCGGCTTTTGTTTTAAGTTGCCTTAGGGTTGCCATAGGGTTGCCTTAGGGTTGCCTTAGGGTTCGGATAGGTAGACCTAACCGAACCCTATCGCAACCCCTTCTCAACCCTTATTGAAATGTCTCACACTAGCGAATGTAATAAGTTGAAATATAGAATGAACATTAGGTATGAAAAG
>Ga0302215_10002926_pt1 | contig 11637 bp, 10 predicted proteins | sample II_Fen_N3_1_FD_194580 | JGI IMG/M metagenome (GOLD analysis project Ga0302215, IMG submission 194580) | Peat permafrost microbial communities from Stordalen Mire near Abisko, Sweden - II_Fen_N3_1 | ecosystem: Environmental > Terrestrial > Soil > Wetlands > Permafrost | place: Sweden: Abisko... | reverse complement strand
AGTAGTTTTTTTTGTTATCCTTATTTTTTGATAACTCTCATCCCTCTAACACCTAAGAAAAGTGACAGCAGAATAATCGCCTTCAGCCACCAATGCCCTGACAAATCAAAAAAATCTCGAGTCATTGGTGTGATATTACCAAAAGCTAAATGAACTAAGATGCCAATTGGTAAAGTTAAAAATACCCAATCAAGCTTTGGAACGTAAAACCTAATTTTCAAAAATAACTTTGAAAGTAAAGGAGAAAGTAAAGCGATTCCTAAAAAAGCAAGTGATAAATCAAACATGGCATAACCACCTAAACGAAACTGCCTTAGATATTCCAAACTAATCATAATATTTTTTTAAATTACTCAGCGCAAGCACCGTCGTAATATTTTGCTAAATCGCAAATCTTGCCCTTAAAGGTACAAGTATTTTTATTCATATCAACTGTTCCACCAGTAATGGCACAAAATTTTTGCTGTTCATTATCATAACCAGTGACTTTACGTCCACCCCAAGGACAATCACCACGGAAGAAAGCCCACTCTTCACATTGACGGTTATCCATAAAATAACAAATAGTGTACTGATTACCATCAGCTCTAGTTATAGTTTTTAAAGTACCCTCTTTAGAAACACAATAATTTGCTGCTGGATTACTAATACCAGTAGTAGTCGAAGCGGTGGTAGTGGCAACATCATAAGTCACTTTAGTGCTAGTAGAAGCTGAATCGGTTATTGAAGCACTTGAAGTACTAACCACTTCTTCTTGAACTGGTTGAACTTGGGGCTCAACTTTATCAACTATTTTAGAGGCACAAGCACTTAAAGTAAGCACTGACAAAAACAAAACTAACATTAAAAATTTTTTCATACTAATTTAGTTAATAGTTTTAAAATGTATTCTTTATAAATTAACTGCTCTTTAATGGAATTATCAACTTCAATCGCCAACATCTTGCCAAAAACAAAAATTGGCAACTCACTTAAATAATCAAAGTTTGATTTAGCACTTACTTGGTGCATATCAATATTATCCTTATAACTATAGCCACTTATATGATTACAAGCAAATAGGGCCGCTTTAGTGCGACGATTATAAACATACTTAAAATCTTTATTGTTTAACACTGCTTGATGTTTGTAATGAGCCAAGTCGACACAAAAGCCACCGATTTTCTCTACCTTAACATTTTTAGCGACATAATCATCAGTGGTCATCTCGAGATACAATTTCTTATAAAAACCACGCCAATTTTTAATGATTTTAAAGTGATCCTCGTGAATAGTAAAATATTTAACTTTATAAATATTTGATAACATCTTTACTTCGACTCCGGTCATATCATGACGTAAGTGGACTAAAGGAATTTTTATTTTTATTTTTGATAAAGCTAAATACACCTGCTCTCTATCAACCGGTGTTAGTCTTTCCAAAAATAGCGCCACTTCTGACACTTGGTATTTTTGAAGTTCTTTAATTTTAGAAAGGCAATCTTGAGCCGAATCTCCAGTTAAACTAACTAGGATTTTAAAATCTTTCATGACTTAAGTATATCATGATTCAGGTATTTAAATTAGCTCTGTCTAGTTTGTGGACTAGGGATATTTGAAGTTTGAGTAGTACTAGTACTAGCGTTTTGGGAATAATTAACTGTTCCAGTGTTATTAGTAGAGCTTTGTGTTGGGGTAGTTTGACTACTACAAGCTGACAAAGCAATTATTGCAAAGAATAAGGCAATTACTAGCGAAATTTGTTTAGAATTTGGGTGTTTCATTGTTTTAATTTTAATTACTACATTAAATATTACGCAAACTAAAATATTTTCTTTAAAAAAATACGACTAATCAAGTCGTATTTTTCTTTCATTTTTATTATAGCATTATTTAATAATTTTCACTCGATCTTCAATTGGTGCAAATTCTTTATCATTTGGATTAGCAAATGGTTTACCAAATGGCATTTGAGAGATCAGTTGCCAAGTAGCCGGAATCTGCCAAGTCGCCTTCACCTCTGACTCAATTAAATTATTGTAGTGTTGCAGTGACGCACCTAAACCTTCAGCCTCTAAAGCAGTCCAAACAACGTATTGAAGCATACCTGAAGATTGCTGTGACCAATTCGGAAAATTATCTTTGTAAGAAGCAAATTGTTCTTGGAAATTTTCAATTATTTTAGCATCTTCAAAAAATAAAATTGTACCATAACCATTTTTGAAAGAATTAATTCTTTCTTCGGTGCTAGCAAATTTATCAGCGGGCACTATTTTGCGAAGTGATTCCATGGTGATATCCCAAATTTTATCATGATTTGCACTAAGTAATACCACGGCACGAGCACTTTGAGAATTAAAAGCAGATGGGCTATATTTTACCGCTTCCTCAACTAGCTCCTGAATTTTTTCATCAGAGATACCCACTTCTTTATTAATTGCGTAAAAGCTTCTACGTTCTTTTACAGCTTTAAAAAAATCATTATTCATATTTTTATTCTATTTATTTATTAATTTATTCGGTCACAGTTAAAGTTCCCCAATGACCATTAGCGCGATGTCCTGGCTTAGTACAATAATATACGAAGGAACCAACTTTATCAGCAGTAAACTCAACTGTCATTTCTTGATTTAAAGGGGTGTCAGTATAAACATTAAACTCATCAATTTTAAAATCATGAGCTCCACCAGTATTAGTAATTTTTAATCTAACTAAATCTCCTTTTTTAACTGTAATTTCTTTAGTTGAAAATTGCGGAAAATATTTTCCATCTTTTACAACCGTAAAAGAAGTGAAAGTAAATTCTTTAGCCGGCGCTGTTTGACTAGGATTATTAGTTACCACATTCTTAGGCATGTTACGCTGACTAATCATCACAACCGCCACTACAATTAGGATTCCAATTATACTAACGAGAATTGGAGTAATATTTTTTTTATTCATATAAGTTTTGCCTTAATTTAAATTATAAAGATCAATCAGTAATTGACATCTCAAAGTATATACCTTATACTATATAAAGTAAAGTACTTACAATTAGTATAGTATAAAATATGACAAAAAATAAAGAAAAAACTCTAAATTGCCCTGTCGAAGTGACTCTAAGTATTATTGGTAAAAAGTGGACGGCTTTAATTGTCCGCGATTTATTGAGTGGCACTAAACGTTTCGGCGAACTACAAAATTCTTTAAGTGGTATTAGTCCCCGCACTCTTTCAGCGCGTCTTAAAGATTTAGAAACAGAAAAAATTATCAAAAAAAAGGTATTTAAAGAAATACCTTTACATGTTGAATATACTCTAACCCCTCGAGGTAAAGATTTACATGCCATTATTGATCAAATGGCTAATTGGGGGGCTTGTTAAAATTTTTATACATAAAAAAAGACACTTTTTACAGTGTCTTTTTTTATTTAAACAAAATAATTTTTTATATTTTATTTGATACCATTTATTACTTTTCTAGTCATCGGCCCAAATAAACCAGAGGCTGGATTAATTTTATTAGCTTTCTGGAATTTGATTAAAGCGGCTTTAGTTGCTGAACCAAAAGTATTTGTCTCCTTCCCTTTAGAACCGGCTCCAGTTTTAGCAACAATATAACCTTTGGCATTTAATAATTTTTGAAGCTCTTTAACGTCAGCACTGACGGAATTTAATTTTAAATCTCTAGTGAAGACGAAGGTTTTAACTGTTGTGTTAACTGGGGTAATAACCGGGTTATTAACAACTACTACTGGAGTAATTGGATTGATAACTACTGGAATAACCGCCACTTCACCTTTCAACGACTTGATAGTAATTTCAGCCCGGTTAACATAGATATTAGCAAAAGTTAATTTAAGATCATTTATTTTATCACCATCTAAATCAATCTCTTTGGACTCACCTTTCTGAAGTATAATATTTTGAGAATCCAGTTTTAAGGTAATGATATTAGTCGCTAAGTCTAAATCGGAAATTTTAAGACTATAGTCTCCCAATTGCCAATTAATAGAACTTTTTGGAGTTTTAAAATTAGCTTGAGCACCTATATAAGCTAATAAATTAACGCCACCAGTAGAAATTTGATTAATATCACGAGTTGCATTCATCGCAATTGATTCATCATTTAAACCACTACCAATTCCTGATGGTAAAACAAATGGAGCGGAAGCACAACCAGCTGTATTAAATGTTTGGTCACTGCCATAACCACTTCCAAAATTATTAGTAGCATAGGCTCGGTAATGATAAGTGGTACCACAGTTTAAACCAGAAACCGTATTACTAAAAGAACCAATCTCATAAGAACCAGAAGCACTAACTGTTTTTCCATAACTAGTGTCTACTCCGTATTCGAAACCTTCTGCCACAGCATTAATACCATTAGTATTTACAATATCACCACTTAAGGTAGCTCCATTACTAGTAATTGATGATGAAGAACCAGAATTAATAATTGGTAAACCTGGTCTATAAATATAGATATAACCTGGATTAGAAACTACTGCAATTACTGAGCCATCGGTTGAAGCGGCAACTGATTGCCAGGTACCAGTAGAAGCACTAGTTTGTTCAACCCAGGAAGCACCACTATCAAGAGAGTTATAAATGTAACCACCATTATCAACAGCTACTATTTTAGAACCATCAGCTGAAGAAACTATTGACTGCCAAACACGTGAGCCAGCGCTAGTTCGTGTTAACCAATTAACACCATTATCTGATGAAGTATAAATATAACCATAATTATCACCAGCTACTAATTTAGAACCATCAGCTGATATAAAAGCATCATTTAAAGTTAAACCTGACACTAAGCCATTGCCCACTATTTCACTCCAGGTAACGCCGTAATCAGTTGAAGTATAAATATAATTAGTACTAGATAAAACCGCTATTAATTTATCGCCCAAGGCTGATGAACTAATTGCCTGCCAAGCACGAGTAATATCATTTTTTCTAGCTGTCCAAGTAGCACCGTAATCAGAAGAGTTATAAATATAACCACCGTTTACCACGGCAGTTAAATATTATCCGTTAGCCGATGAAGTAATTGATTTCCAGCTACGAGTAGCATCAGAAGTTTTCTGAACCCAAGTAGCACCATAATCATTTGAAGTGTAGATATAACCTCCACCAACAATCGCAGCTAAATACTTACCATCGGATGAAGAAGTGATTTCAGACCAAGCGCGAGTGGCGTCAGAAGTTTTCTGAACCCAAGTAGCGCCATAATCGGAAGAGGTGTAAATATAACCACCATTTACTACCGCGGCTAAGTATTTACCGTCAGAGGAAGCGGCTACAGATTGCCAAGCACGAGCAGTATCAGTGGTCTTTTGAACAAATGGCAAAATATTAAAGGAAGCATCTGCACTAGAATTAGAACCAAAACTATTGGTAGCAGTGACATTGTAATGATAAACCGTGTTAGTAAGAGCTGAAATATTTGTAGAAAATGTTTCTAAATTTAAAACGCCACTCTGACTAGAATTAGATGTATTACCATAACTAGTTGTTAAACCATAATTAAAACTACGAGTCGTACTCTGAGTACTAGCATTACCATTTAAAGTTATGGATGACGAATTAGCAGAGGCTGAAGTGCTAGTAATAATTGGACTACTAGTTATTGTGCCGTATGTATAAATATAACCACCGCCAATACCAATAAATATTTTTGTACCATCGCTAGAATAAATAACTGGTTGATAAGAATGAACCCCAGCACCTGATACAACTGACCAAGTATTGCCACTATCTAGAGATTCGTAAATATGGTCATCCCACAGTGAAGCAATGATTTTAGTACCATCATCGGAATAATTAGCTGTATACCACTGATTAGAAGCGCCAGCTGATGGAACATTAAATTTTGGTGTCCAGGTCAAACCATAATCTGATGAAGTGTAAATATATCCAGCCACATTATGGTCGGTTATTACTAATTTATCACCTAACGCTGAGGATGAAATTGAAAAAAAGTAAGTAGAAGCTGAACCGGCGATAACTCTTTCTGTCCAGTTAACACCATAATTAGTTGAAGTCCAAACATTACCACCACGAACAACCGCCGCTAAATTTTGACCATTGGCTGATGAGGCAACAGCACGCCAACTGCGAGCTCCAGCATTGTTAATATTAGTCCAAGTAGCACCAAAATCAGTTGAAGTCCAAATGTTTCCATTTTTTACCACTGCTGATAAATATCTGCCATCCGAAGAAGAATCAATTGAATACCAACTACGATTAGACGCATTAGCAGTATTTGCTACCGCTGTCCAAGTCAAACCATAATCAGCTGATGTCCAAATATTACCACCATAAACTACGGCCGCTAAATATTGGCCACTAGCCGAAGAAGTAACCGAATACCAAACGCGCCCAGTGTCACTAGTTCTTTGAGTCCATGTCACACCATAATCGGAAGTGGTGTAAATATAACCATTATAACTTAGGGCCACAGCTTTACTGCCATCAGCTGATGGTGCTACTGATACCCAATTATAAAAACCTGAACCACTTTGCTCTGTCCAACCATCAGCCGCTCTTGATTGAGTTGGAAAAATTAAGCAAGAAAAAATAGCCAAAACAAATAAGGCTACGGAGATGCTCGCCGTAAAAAGTTTTTTCATAAATATTTATTTTATATAATAAGTAAAGTAATTCTTATATTATACTACTTTTTTTGACTAAACGGAAATTTTTATTACCACTGTCCAACAGTGATTTTATGAATATTTAGATTAGATAAACCAAGTGATAAATTACGCATAATTTGATAGGCCGCCTCTCCATTAGCTAAATAATATCTAGCACCATCACTAGGATTTATATACCAAGCTTCACCGCGTCCTTCAGTTTGAATAACAATTCTTCCCTTTAATTTATTTACTAAAGATGATGAATAATTTGTCTTAGTTGGAGCAAGATAATTAATTGGCAAAACTGATTTAGAGGCAACCGGAATCTTAGCTAAATCATTATTCCTAATTCCTAAACCAAACTTATGCAAAGCTTGATAAGCACTGGCGCCATCAGCTAAATAATATCTCTTGTAAGAGGCTGGATCCAAATACCAGGCCTGACCTTTCTGCTCAACTTGTAATAATATACGACCAACTAATTTTTTAATTAATTTAATATCTATTTTTTTAGTTAATTCTAATTCTTCTTCAATAATTTCATTAACTAAATTATTTTTATCAGTATTAATGACTGTTGTTTCACTACTAACAATAACTGGTTCAACCACTGTTGTTAAAACACAAGTTCGATTTAAGTCTAATTGCTGGGCGGTATTTAAAGTACAATTGACCGGAGTACTAGTTAAAACTGTTCTAAATTGTTGAGTCCCAATACAAGCTTGCCAAGGATTATAAGTAATAGTTGAACAATAAGTAATATTGGCACCGCCCCCACCACCACTGCCGCTACTACTATTATTAGTGGTTTGAGTATAAGTAGCAAATTCAGTAAAATGTTTAGTCCAAATTATTAAATCAGCGCCTACATTAATTTTGCATTCCGAATTAGAGTTTAAAAGATTAGCTGTTGTTTGACTGTCATCCGTACAAGTATTAGTTATTTCCGTAAATGTTTCTCCACTATTTAAATAACCGACATGTTTACCAGCTTGTCCTGGCATTAAAATTCTAATCCCTTTATCAAAAGATAGTTTATAATCAGTTGCTCCTAATTTAATAGCTAAACCTAGAGTTTTTGTTTGACCAGAAGTAGCCGGTAAAGCTACCGAACTTGAAACTGGGGTCATCATAATTCCGTCCCAAGTGGTGCTGGCACTAGTAATTGTAGTTGATATTGGGATGACAACACTGACATTACTAGCATTAGCTGAAGTAATAGTAATTGCTGGTAATATTCCAATGCCAGTTTTGTTAATAAAAGAACTAATATCAATAGTTGGGTTATTAGCATCACTACTAATCGTGATTAAAGCCTCTTGAATCGGATTAGTAATAACAGCTTGTGGTGTTAAATTATTGATGTTAACACTCCCAGTATCGTTTGGTTTTGTCTGTATACTAGTTAAACTAGAATCAATTAATAAATTAACTTGGGAATTGCCAGCTAAATCAGTTGCATTAGCCATCACATCATTATTAAAAGTAGTAGTAGCTGTGGTTGTAATTTGTAAAATATTATCAAGCCAAGTATAAGTTAAATTTTTATCAGCACCATTAGTTAAAGCTGTTTCGATTGCCAATCTAGAACTAGTTGCCAGTAATTCACTAAAAATTAAATTAGTATTACCTGTTGATAATTCAACATCACTTGAATCATTACCAATTTTAAGTGAAATTGGCGACGCCTTATCAACCGAAATATTATTTAAACTTGTCTCGAGTGAATTATTTAAAGTATCCTTCAACCCACCTTTTGTATAAGATAAACTTGGTGTCGCCGCCGAATCAAAATCGCTACCTTCATTAAAAGCAATATAAATAATATTCGTATTAGTAGTCGTCGCTAAAAAATTCTCACCAGAATAACCCACTACATCAAAGTTACTAGCATTAACTGTTGCATCATTAATATTTTTACTAAAAATAATTTTAACAGCATCAATTTTTCCATTATTATTTAAGTCTTGAGTTTCAACTGAGTTAATAATTGGAGACACAATGTCTTTAATGGCTGTTGAAGTAGCAGCCAAGGAAACATTTCCTAAATTATTAGTAGCCGTAACAGACACATTAATCGGTCCATCTGATAAGTTACTAGCATCCAAAACTAAATCATAATTAGTTTCATTGTTTATTAATTGACTAGCAGTGGTAGTCGCGTTAATACCATCACTTAAAGTGACCGCTACTAAAGAATTAGCTTCAGCCGTACCAATAACATGAACACTGGAAGCTTCTAAGCTATTAATATTATTATCCGTTGCCACTGAACTTATAATTGGAGTAGCTGCTGGAGTATTATCAACTGTTAAAGTAGCTAGTGAATCTGGGGCAATATTATTATCCGTATCAACAACAAATAATTTATAATTACCAGCTAAACTTGGGGTTGAAATAATCGTTGAAGTGCCAGTGGTTTTAGTCATGTTAACACCTTCAATGAAATTATTTGTACCCGCTGGTGCTAACCAAATAGTATTACCATTATTTCCTGATGATACTATTGTGAGCGAACCATTACCTTTTTTAGTAGTAGTGTTTTGGAAAACTAAATCAGAATAAGTAGCTAGAGTTAAAGCTTTAAAAGCATTTATTCTTTTACCAGTTGAGATTATGTTGTTTAAAGATGGCAAAGAATCACCAGTTTTAAAAATAATATTCCTTATTTGAGAATAAGTTAAATCTTGACGAGCTGATAAAAGTAAAGCTGCTAAGCCAGAAACATGAGGTGAGGCCATCGAAGTTCCAGCATAATAACCGTAAGACGGAATTGAACCGTCACTCAATTTTCTAATATTAAAAGAATTAACCCAACAACCATTAGTAGCCCCGTCACCAGTATCATTATTACTATTAGTAACCCAGCGTAATCTAAATTTAAAATTGCCAACTAAATATTGATTGGGAATAAACAAATCATTAAAAGTATAAACGGCTCCTGAAGTTGAATTAGCATCAGTACCACTTAAAGCCGCTAAATATTTTTCATCCCATTTAATAATTTCGTTAAAAGTGTTACCGCCATCACTACTATATTCTAAAGACATATGATCAGGAAAACCATCAGCATATTCCGTATTACAGCCCGAACGGAAACTAACGTAAGCCGAGGCACTAGAACTTAAATCATAGGCAGGAGAAGTGATGTTAGTATCAGAACTGGTGGCATAAGAACTAGCTAAATCGCCTGTTAACACTTTTCCATAAGTAGCATTATTTACTGTGCCCCAATTATTATTTGATCCGCCTCTAACAAAATTTGTTGGTAAATTAGGAGTAGTAACACTAGTGAGTAAATCACTAAACAAATTTGATTCGCCAGTTAGAGTGCTATAAATATAATTTCCTGGAGCACCAACATCAACTGATGTCTTACCATAGTTAGAAAAACTAGCCAAATTATCATTATTATCAGTCGCCGCCACCGTAATAATATTATCTAAATTATAACTAGCTGGATAATAAGGCGTAATATCATTATTATTAGAATCATTTGCAGCGGCCGCAACGTAAATACCACCATATTGTCTAAAGCGATTAATAGCATCGTATTCAGCTGAAGAAAAAGAAGGACCGGAAAAACTAGTACCAATTATTTTAACGCCATTTTGCATTACAAAATTTATTGCTCTAATTTCTTGTTGCACAGAAAAATTGAAACGAAGAGCCATAATTTTAGCCTTTGGAGCCACACCAATAATACCAGTATTATTATTTTTTGCCGCCGCCATTGTTCCGGCTACATGAGTACCGTGATTGTATTCCGCAAAATCACTTGAAGGTAAAGGAGTTTTATCATCATCAACAAAATCATAACCATGATTACAGTTACCTAAAAAATTACCATTCTCATCCTTACAGTTAGTGCCATCCCACATGTTATTAATTAAATCTGGATGATTATAAGCCACACCACTATCAATTGTTGCAATAACTGTGCTGCTGCCCTCACTAATAGTCCAAGCTTCTGGAGCGTCAATATCGGCATCTACTGTACCAGCTCCACCAATATTTTGACCAGTATTATCTAAGCCCCAAAGATTGTTTTTATAAGTATCATTGGTATTGATAGTTGATGGATAACGAATATAATTTGGTTCAGCATATTCAATATTAGAATCACTTTTTAATTCCGCTATTTTATTTTCCACCGTGTCACCGTCTTTAATTTTTAAAACTGAGATATTAAGATTTTTAAAATCTTCTTTAGTCTCCAAAGAACTGTTATTGCTAAAACTAGCCGCCTTAAGTCTACCCGAAGACGTATTTAAATTAACTTTAGTAGTCTTATACTTAACAATTACTTCCCCATCAATATAGTCTTTATTATTAGCAGCCAAAATTGGACTACCTATTAAAGAGGCTGATAAAATAAACAAAAGTGAAAAAAATATTCTACTAATTTTCATAATTTTACTAACTTTAAAACAATCTAATCTTCTATACTAAGAAATCTACTGATTAAATAATCAATCTTTTTAATAATTATTCTTAATTTTTACATAATGATTATAGCCTATTTTGATATATTAGGAAAACAAAAAAACACTAGTTTTACTAGTGTTTTTTATTAGCACGGGATGCAGGTGCCGCCCCTGCGCCGTCGGTTTTGGAGACCGATATACTACTGTTATACTAATCCCGCAATCTTACTTAGCTAAGTATAAATTAAAAAAAGCACTCAGTCAATAACAAAAACGCCCATTTCTGGGCGTTTTTTAAACTAAATATTATTAAAACTTAATAATTCTCTGCTAATAATTGGAAGAAAGCTTGAGGATGAGCACAAGTGGGACAGACAAGTGGTGCTTCTTCTCCTTCGTGGATATGTCCACAATTTAAACAAATCCATTTATTTGGACCAATCTTCTTGTAGACTTCTCCTGTTTCTAAATTAGCTAATAATTTACGATAACGAGCTTCATGATGTTTTTCAATTTGAGCTACTCTGTCAAACAAAATAGCAACTCCTTCATGACCCTCTTCACGAGCCTCAGCGGCCATACGAGGATACATTTCCGAATTCT
>Ga0302215_10002924_pt1 | contig 11642 bp, 5 predicted proteins | sample II_Fen_N3_1_FD_194580 | JGI IMG/M metagenome (GOLD analysis project Ga0302215, IMG submission 194580) | Peat permafrost microbial communities from Stordalen Mire near Abisko, Sweden - II_Fen_N3_1 | ecosystem: Environmental > Terrestrial > Soil > Wetlands > Permafrost | place: Sweden: Abisko... | reverse complement strand
TGGAAGGCTTTAATCGAGTGATCTAGCTGGGGTTCGAACCCAGGACCCCATCCTTAAAAGGGATGTGCTCTACCAGCTGAGCTATTAGATCGTTTTTCAAAAGCGGTTGCAAAGATACGCCTTTTTTTCTAATTCACAAATGCTCTTCCCAATAAACGCCATATTATTTAATGGAAGATTCGTAATCCATAGGAATACAACCGATTGTACCGGAATAAAAAAACAGATGAAACGTATACTTATTTAGAATGCTCGTTGCAGCATGATTTATCAATCACTATTAACCCGAAGATATGGGTAATTTATATCCTAAAATTCTGTATCTTTATAAAATATAGTATCTTTGCATTCACAAAACACTTAAATTGCTTAACATACTAAATTTTGGATAGTTTTACCTACATCCTGCTGACATTGATTTTCTCTGCGATTTTCTCGGGATTAGAGATTGCATTTATCACTTCAAACAAACTGCGTTTTGAGTTGGATAAAAAGCAACCTAACCTCACGTCATCCATCTTATCCATTTTTTATCGTCATCCCCAACAATTTATTTCAACAATGCTGGTGGGGAACAATGTATGCCTGGTCATTTACGGCCTGTTAATGGCAGAATTATTAACCCCCTGGTTAAATCCAATTGGGAACCAACTAATCATCACATTCATTCAAACCATCATTGCCACAATCATAGTCCTGATTACGGGTGAATTTTTACCCAAAACCGTTTTCAGAATAAATCCCAATTTATGGTTACGTGTTTTTTCGTGGGTATTACTGATTTTTTTCGTAGTGTTGTATCCGGTGTCGCGTTTCAGCACCTGGCTTTCCATAGGAATACTGAGAATATTCCGGATTAAAATCAGTAAAACGGCTCAGAAGAAAGTGTTTTCACGCATTGACTTGAATTATTTGATTCAGGAAACCTTTGACAACAAAGAAAATGAAAAGGAATTGGAAAATGAGGTTAAGATTTTTCAAAATGCACTTGACTTTTCAAAAGTAAAACTACGGGACTGCTATGTACCCCGCACTGATATTATTGCCCTGGAGTATGAAACCGACGTTGAAACACTAAAAAAAACCTTTGTTGAGACAGGACTCTCGAAAATCCCGATTTTCAAAAATGATATTGACAATATAGTCGGCTACATTCATTCTTCTGAAATGTTTGAACATCAAAATGACTGGAAAAAACAAATCAATCAGATACCCATTGTTCCTGAAAATATGGCAGCTCAAAAGCTGATGAAGATATTTTTGCAACAAAAGAAAAGTTTAGCCGTAGTAGTAGATGAATTTGGTGGAACTGCCGGAATAGTGACACTGGAAGATATTATGGAAGAGATTTTTGGTGAGATTGAGGATGAACATGACAATAATGATTACGTGGCAGAACAAACCGCTGAACATGAATATATCTTTTCAGGACGGCTGGAAGTAGATACGATCAATTCAAGGTTTAACCTGGACATTCCCGAATCGGATGCTTACGAAACTTTAGCCGGATTTATTTTGCACAATCATCAGCATTTCCCTAAATTGAATGAAATCATTCGAATTGAAGGGTTTACTATAAAATGTGTCAAAGTGACCAACAATAGAATAGAATTGGTGAAACTGGCAACAAGTTAAGAAAAGTAAATATCGAAGTGTTTTGGAAGAGGAACCGGGTATATATAAGATAAAAAAATAAATCGTTTTCAGATAAACATTTTTTTTTGTATATTCGTACCCTCAAATTAAGTGAAAATTCAAACTAAAAAAATACAAATTAATTTCAAAAAATGGCTACATTAGAAAAGATTAGAAGCAAAGGAGTTTTACTGGTTGTAGTGGTAGGACTTGCATTATTAGCCTTTATAGTAGGCGATTTCCTGAAAGAGGGATCTACCTATTTTAACAAGTCACGCGAAACTGTTGCGAAGATTGTTGGTGAGGATATTAATATCAAGGAATACTCCGCGGCTATCGATCAGATGACGGAAGTATACAAAATTGAATCCGGAAAGACCGAATTGAACGAAGAAATGATGACTCAACTTCGCCAATCCGTATGGGAAAGTCTGGTAAATGAGAAAATTTTGGATGCTGAAGCAAAAAAATTAGGCCTTACAATAGGTAAAGATGAACTTTCCGATCGACTAATCGGGAACAACATACATCCTTTGATTCTTCAACGCCGTTCCTTTGCAGGAGAAAACGGTCAGTTTAGCCGTCCACAGTTAGTACAGTTTTTGAATAGTCTGGAACAAACACCTTCCAACCAGGAGATGAAACAACAGATTGACAAGGCTAAAAGTTACTGGTTATTTTGGGAAAAGACAGTAAAAAATAATATTCTACAGGAGAAATACAATGCACTAATTGCAAAATCGGTGACTGCAAACAGCATCGATGCAAAAATGAGCTATCAGGATCGCAAAACCACTGTTGATGTATCGTATGTGGTACAACCTTATTTCTTAATTCCGGATGCAGATATAAAAGTAAGCAGCAGTGAAATCAACGATCTGTACGCTAAACACAAAATGCAATACAAACAAGACGCCAATGTAGCTTTCAATTATGTGGCTTTCGATATCAAACCGATGAAAGAAGATTACATGGAAGCAGAAAAATGGATGAACAAGTTAAGTGGGGAATTTAAAATTACTGATGACTTTGCCGGTCTTGTAAATTCAAATTCAGATGTTATGTACGATGGACATAATTATTCCGAAAAAACTGTACCACCGGTTTTGAAAGATTTTGCTTTCAGTGGAAACACAGGTGATACCTATGGTCCTTCGTTTAAAAATGACACCTATATGATGGCCCGTATTATACAATCGGGAATCATGCAATCGGATTCAGTGAAATTGCGTCATATCTTTTTAGTAACAAAAGATGTTGCAAAAGCTGACAGTTTAGTTGCTGTAATTAAAAGCGGAGGTGATTTTGCAGCTTTAGCCAAGCAATATTCTGCTGTAAAGCAAACAGCAGCCAATGGAGGCGAAATAGGTTGGTTACAGGAAGGAATGCCGGGAGTAGAAAAAGAAATTACTGCAACTGCCTTCAACAAGTCTAAGAATGAAGTGTTCACTATCAAGAATGCTCAGGGAGTTCAGATTATGCAGGTGGAAGATAAAACTGCTCCCCGACGCAAAGTAAAATTAGCTATTCTTGAACGCAAAGTTGTACCGAGCAGCAAAACATACAGTAAAATCTATAATGATGCAAAACAATTTGCTGTCGATTTGAATGCTGAGAACTTTGACAAAAGAGCTAAAGAAAAAAACTATATCGTTCATCCTGCAACTGAAATTTTACAAAGTGTGGATAAAATTGCCGATATACCTCAATCCCGTCAAATTATCCGTTGGGTATTCAAAAGCAGCAAAAATGATGTTTCGGATGTATTCGATTGCGGCAATAAATTTGTTGTAGCCAAAACAACTGAAGTAAATAAAAAAGGGTATCGTGCTGTTGAGAAAGTAACTGACCAATTAAAAGCTGAAATTATCAAGGATAAAAAAGCGGAATTAATGATGAAGAATCTCTCAACAGAGCTGACAAAATCGCCTACCCTGGAAGGATTGGCTACCTTTTTGAAAGATTCTGTAAAAACTGCTAAAGCAGTTAATTTTGCAGCATATCAATTCGGTGCAGCAGGCTTTGAACCAAGGGTTATTGGGAAAGTATCCGTTGCCACTGTAGGGAAAGTATCAGCTCCAATAAAAGGGAATGCCGGAGTTTATGTTATCCGTACCTCAAACAAACAAGCAAATCCACAACCTTTGGATATCAAAATGGAAAAAATGCAATTAAATAGCCGCATGAGTTATTCGTTGCCTTATATGATTATTCAGGATATGAAGGATAAAGCCGACATAGTCGACAATCGTTTGAATTTCTTCTGATAATTAAAAGCGGTTTTCTATAAAATAATGAAAACGGAATGAGTTATTTCATTCCGTTTTCTTTTTTTTGATAAGTTTGCGTAACTTTGCCCAAGGGAAGAGTCAAAAAAAAATGGACTTTATTTAGTACTTAAACAAAACATTCAGTCCTTTTACATATTAAATATCAATGAATAAAAATGAATAAAACATCACTTGTCGGTAAAACATTCGAGGAATTAAAAACCATCGTATCTGAACTTGGAATGCCCTCATTTACCGCCAGGCAACTGGCTGAATGGATTTATAAGAAACGTGTTTTCAGCATCGACGGGATGACGAATATCTCTGCTAAAAACAGGGAATTGATTCAGGCGCAGTATGAAATTGGACGATCACTTCCCGTCCAAACCCGGGAATCAGCCGATGGCACCATAAAATATCTTTTTAAAACTGAAGGTGGACATTTTATTGAAACTGTTTACATTCCTGAAGACGAACGCGCCACCTTATGCGTATCATCTCAGGTGGGATGTAAGATGGGTTGTGTTTTTTGTATGACAGGTAAACAGGGATTTATCGCTCAACTCACCACAACAGAGATTATGAATCAAATCATGTCCATCCCGAATGCCGATAAACTTACAAATATCGTTTTCATGGGAATGGGTGAGCCCTTCGACAATACATTAGCCATGCTCCGTTCATTGGACATTCTGACTTCAGATTACGGATATGCCTGGAGTCCTCATAGGATAACAGTATCCTCCATCGGATTAATTCCCGGAATGAAAGTATTTCTTGAAAAAACAAATTGTCATCTTGCGATCAGCCTTCACACACCCTTTACACAGGACAGATTACTTTTAATGCCCATTGAAAAGACCTACCCGATCATCAAAGTATTGGAAGAATTGCGCAAATATGATTTTAGCAAACAACGCCGGGTCTCGTTTGAATACATTCTGTTTGATGGAATAAACGATACCATGCGTCATGCCGTTGAATTAGTGAAAATACTCAAAGGAATCGATTGCAGGGTGAATTTAATCCGTTTTCATGCAATTCCGGGAATCGATTTGAAAAGTTCAAGTCCTGAAAAAATGACTTTCTTCCGGGATTATCTGACTACTAATGGAGTCACTTCTACCATTCGTCGTTCCAGGGGAGAGGATATTTTTGCAGCATGTGGCATGCTCTCCACACTTGAGAATGAAAAATCAGAAGTATAAAAGACAATTGGCACTCTTTGCTATTGACTCTGCTCAACTCATTTACTTAATCAAAGATTTATACAATTATGAAACAAAAATTGCATTCTGTTTGGTTTGTAGCTTTGTTTATTATTGGAACAAACCTTTCATTATTTGCCCAAAAAAATATTGAAAGTCAAATTTCCGATTCATTAACTATTATCGCAAACAGCTTTACTAAAGTTGGTAAAGTAAATGCGAACTTATTAACGAATCACAAATATAATACTGTCACTATATCTGCCAATGAACGATTGGGATATATGCCTTTTCGACCCGAAAATGTAAAAAGGATCTACAATGCCCTCACTAAAATATTAGCCCATAAATATGCCGGATATTCCATTGTTTGTCAGGTAGACAATCAAAATATTGAATGGCTGATACCCAATTTTTATCGCAAAGTCAACATTGACAAACAAAAACAGTTTAATGTTCCATTACTTCCTCAACCACTCGTAACAAATGCTTCCCGACCTTATACAAGTCAAGATGGTTTACAAAACCGTCATATTGCACTCTGGCAAAGTCATGGCAGGTATTACGATCAGAAACAAGCACGTTGGGTATGGCAACGTGCCAGAGTATTTCAGGTGGTGGAAGATTTATATACTCAATCGTACGTGTTGCCTTATCTGGTTCCAATGTTGGAAAATGCTGGAGCAAATGTATTGCTACCCCGTGAACGCGATACACAGGTGAACGAAGTAATTGTCGACAATGATACAAAGGATAATTTATCACGATACCGGGAACAGAATGGACGTAAAAAATGGAAAACAACTGATTGTACAGGATTTGCAAATCCGGATAAAACATATATTCAGGGAGTAAATCCATTTACACTTGGTACATCACGCATAATTTCATCGATTACCAGTATTAATGAGACAAGTCTTGCAGAATGGGCTCCGAATATTCCGGAAGATGGTTGTTATGCGGTCTATGTTTCATACAAAACACTGGAAAACAGTGCCACAGATGCACATTACACTGTTTTTCATAAAGGGGGTAAAACAGATTTTATCGTTAACCAGACTATGAGTGGTGGAACCTGGGTTTATTTGGGGCATTTTTATTTTGATAAAGGAAGAAATAATCTGGGAAAAGTAATATTGACAAATCTGAGTGACTATGACGGTAAAGTCATTACAGCGGATGCTGTGAAATTTGGAGGAGGAATGGGAAATATCGCCAGAAGTCCAATGGAAATCGTAAAAATAATAAGGCCTAAAATCGCAAATAGGCTCACTTTGGCAGTTGATACATTAAGATCGTCAGCAGTCGATTCAATTAAGCCATTAACAGTTGATACAATAGTACCATTAACATTTGATTCCATTGTACCATCGACTATTTACAAACCAGAAACGAGCCTTTATCCTCGTTATACCGAAGGAGCACGGTATTGGTTGCAGTGGGCAGGAGCACCCGATAGCATCTACAGTAAAAACAAAGGACTCAATGATTATATAGATGACATTCAATCGCATGGTTCCTGGGTGAATTACCTGGCAGGCGGTTCCTCTGTTTCACCAAATACCAATGGATTACATGTTCCTCTTGATCTGGCAATGGCTTTTCACAGTGATGCCGGAGTAACGATAAATGACTCCATTATTGGCACATTGGGAATCTGCAGCATTCATAATTCTGAAGGAAAGACTATATACAAGAACGGCATTTCACGTTGGGCATCGCTTGACCTGTCAGATCTTATTCAATCACAGATCGTAAATGATATTCGCAAACAATTTGCTCCTGAATGGACCAGACGTAATTTATGGAATAAATCTTACAGCGAGTCACGTGTACCTGAAGTTCCCACTATGCTTCTGGAATTGTTATCACATCAAAATTTTGCTGACATGCGTTACGGCCTCGATCCCCGTTTCAAGTTTACGGTATGTCGTGCAATCTATAAAGGAATGCTGAAATACATTTCTTCAGCCAATAATGTCAATTATGTTGTTCAGCCTCTTCCAGTCGAACAATTCAGCAGCAGGTTTTCGGAGAACAATAAAGTTGAACTGCACTGGACGGCAGTGATTGACAGCATTGAACCAACTGCCCGTGCCGATCAATATGTACTTTACACCCGCATTGACGATGGCGATTTCGATAACGGTGTTGTTGTCAATTCAAACCGTATTATTATTTCAATTCAACCCGGCAAAATATATAGCTATAAAGTTACGGCATTGAACAAAGGAGGTCAAAGTTTTCCATCCGAAATTCTTTCAGTTTACAGGGCACCCAAAGAAAAAGGGGAAGTGCTTATTATAAATGGATTTAACCGGCTGAGTGCTCCTGCCAGTTTTGCCCTAGACAGCACGTATGCAGGATTTTTGAATAATAAGGATGCCGGGGTACCCTATTTGTCTGAAATTAGTTTTGTGGGAAATCAATACGAGTTTAAACGAAATAAGCCGTGGGGAAACGATGATGCCCCCGGTTTTGGTGCCAGTCATGCGAATTATGAAACAAAAGTGATTGCCGGTAATTCATTTGATTATCCTTATATTCATGGCATTGCGATTAAAGCTGCAGGATATTCCTTTGTATCCTCGAGTGAAAAGTCAATAATGATTGGTGATATAAATATGAATCAATATACTATCGTAGATTTGATATTGGGTAAACAAAAGCAAACATTCATAGGAAATGCTAAAAAAGCACCTGAATTTAAAACTTTTCCGTTAGCTTTGCAGCAATCAATTCAGTTGTATTGCTCAAATGGTGGAAACCTTCTGGTGAGTGGTGCCTTTATTGGATCTGATTTATGTGAATCGAACAGACCTGTTCATGAAGACAGGCTTTTTATCGAAAACACGTTGAAGTATAAATTCCGGACTTCACAAGCGAGTGTGAGCGGCAATGTTAAAATGGTGGATTCTCCGTATAATTCGTTTATCAAAACTGATCTTGTGTATTATGATCAACCTAATCAGGCATCTTATTTTGTGGAGTCGCCCGATGCAATCGAACCTGTTGGAGAAAGCAGTTTCACCATTTGCAGGTATGCCGAAAATACTTTAAGTGCGGCAGTAGCTTATTCCGGAAAATACAAAATCTGTGCATTCGGTTTTCCTTTCGAAACACTTCAATCCGAAAAGGATCGTATTAAATTGATGGAATCTATCCTGCTATTTTTCTCTTTGAAAAATAATTCTCTTAATAATTAAATTACAGAATAAAATTAATATATTTGAGCCCTCATTTGAAAAACAATCAAATGGTATCTTTCGTTTCAAAACAGTTACTAAATTTTCAACCTAAATTTATGGAAACAGACAAAATTATTATTGGCATTACGCATGGTGATATTAATGGAATAGGCTATGAAGTTATACTTAAAACCATGTCCGACAGCCGTATGTTGGAAACTTTTATTCCAGTAATTTACGGTTCACCAAAAGTAGCTGCTTATCACCGAAAGAATCTGGATATTCAGGGTTTGAATTTGAATATTGTAAACTCAATTGAAGAAATTAATTTAAAACGGGTTAATATCATTAATTGCGTTGACGATGAAATAAAAGTTGAGCTGGGCACTTCCACCGAAGAAGCCGGAAAAGCAGCATTTGCAGCCTTAGAACGGGCAACTGAAGATTTAAGAAAAGGAGCCCTTCACGCATTGGTAACAGCACCTATTAATAAAAAGAATATCCAATCTGATAAATTTCATTTCCCTGGGCATACAGAATATCTGGAAGAAAAATTTGGTAAGGATTCTCCTGCTTTAATGATGTTGATCAATGACGTCATGCGGGTGGCTGTTGTTACCGGACATATCCCGGTAAAGAATATATCCACCGAACTGACCGAAAAATTAATAGTCAATAAACTTATTGTTTTAAATGCTTCACTTAAAAAAGATTTTTCTATTATACGTCCTCGAATTGCTGTATTGGGTTTGAATCCACACGCAGGCGATGAAGGGGTGATTGGCAATGAAGAGGAAGAAGTAATCATTCCTGCCATAAAACAAGCTGAAAAGCTTGGTATAACCTGTGTGGGGCCCTATCCTGCCGATGGTTTGTTTGGTTCAGGGAACTTTAGTAAATTTGATGCTGTATTGGCTATGTATCATGATCAGGGTTTAATTCCATTTAAAACCGTATCCATGGACAATGGCGTAAATTTCACTGCAGGGTTATCTGTTATCCGTACCTCTCCCGATCATGGAACGGCATATGATATTGCAGGTCATAACCTGGCCTCTGAGGAATCATTCCGTCAGGCATTGTACCTGGCCTATGATATTTACCAAAATAGAGTCCAGAATGAACAATTAAGTGCCAATCCTCTTAAAACAGAACTTCGTGCTGAACGTGGCGGAAGAGTAGAATAATTGAAATCACGTTGTTTTAAAGATAAGAAGAACCATCCTACAGTAAATTTGCAGGGTGGTTTTCTGTTTTAATGTATGTAATTCGTATAATCTCAAACTTGTCTAAACAATATTAGGATAAAAACAATTGTACTTTTTGATGGAACATAAATTAAAAGTATGAGAACTAAAATCATTATTATTGTTTTTCTCTTTTCATTTCTCTATTCATCCGGTTCTGACTCAAGAAGTACACATGAAGCTGAAGCTTTAATCCAACGGGTTTTGGATAGAAATACACATGCATTCATTTTACAACAAATACCCGAAGAAAATGAAAAGGATGTCTATGAAGTGGAAGGTTCAAAAAATGGTCGGATTATTCTTCGGGGGAATAACGGAGTCTCACTTGCAACCGCATTCAACTGTTATCTAAAAGAAATAATACATGTCAGTTATGACTGGCAGGCTAACAAACCTGTGAAGATAGCAGGGAAACTACCTGTACCTTCAATAAAAATTCATCGGTTTTGTCATGTAAAAGAACGGTTTTTCAATAATCCCCGTACATTTGGATATACATTTGTTTACTGGAATTGGGAACAATGGCAACGCTTTATCGATTGGATGGCAATGAACGGAATAAACCGTCCGCTCATGTTGGCCGGTCAGGAAGCAGTATGGCTGAATGTATGGAAATCATTTGGCATGTCGAATTCGGAAGCACTTATCTCCTTTACTGCTCCTGCACAGTTACCCTGGCATCGCATGGGCAATTTGGATAAATGGGGTGGTCCTTTACCAATTTCCTATATTGAAGGTCAACAAATACTCCAACAACAGATTTTAAACCGTTGCAGGGCATTGGATATGAAACCAATCCTTTCTGCTTTTGCAGGACATGTGCCCTGTAATCTCCAAAAACTTTTTCCTTTGGCAAAAATCAAAAAGACTTCTCCAACATGGGGTGATTTAGACATAGAGTATACCACCTGTTTTCTTGAGCCAACTGACACTTTGTTTACTGAAATACAAAATAGATTCCTGTTTGAACAAAAGAAACTTTACGGCACCGATCATTTGTATTTGGCCGATCCGTTCAACGGGATCACTCTACCGAGCTATGAACCGGATTATTTGAGGGAAGTAAGTAATACTATCTACGATTCCATGTCATCCATTGATGGTGAGGCTATATGGTATCAAATGTCCTCGACATATTTTAATGATACAACACATTGGACAAAGCCACGAATTACTGCTATCATTCAGGGAATATCAAAAGGCAAACTCATATTTCTAGACGATGCCTGTGAGGGAAATGAGGATTTCAGAAAATCAAATAATTTTAATGGAGCACCCTTTATATGGTGTTATTCAGGCAACATTGGAGGGAATACAAATCTCTTTGCACCTCTGGATAATGTTAGTAAAAGTATTGCCTTTGCAAAAAAGCTGCCCAACTGTTCAGGTGTTGGAGCAACACCAGAAGGGATCAATATGAACCCTGGAATTTACGAATTCGTTCTGGAAATACCATGGAGAAATGCCGGACAATATGATCCGGATATATGGATACGTGACTATGCCCTCAGAAGGGCAGGTCACAATGATGAAGCTGTTACAGAAGCCTGGAGAATGCTGAAGCAGGACGTTTTGGTTGACATTGCAGCGATCAATTTGAATCATAGCATTATATATCAAGTTCCACCGGTTATTGACTTAAATTCTACTATAAGGAAAACAGATACCCAAATTTCTTATAAAAATGTACAACTGGCAAAAGCATTAAATCAGATGTTTCAGGCAGATAATGTCTCTGTAAAGTCAGATGCATTTCACTTTGATGTTGTTAATCTGACGCGTCAGGTATTAGGAAATTACGGCAGGGAATTATATTACAACATGATGCATGAATATGAACAAGGAAACATTCATGGATTTCAGAGAGCTTCAGGTAATTTTATAACCCTGGGTCTTGAAATAGACAGCCTGCTTGCAACACGTCATGAATTCCTTTTGGGTAAATGGCTTGCCGATGCCCTTCAATGGGGATCAAACGAAACAGAACATGAGTATTACGAACATAATGCACGGGAGATCCTTACTAACTGGCACAAAGAAAGAAGTGGCCTGATCGGTTATTCAAACCCCCAATGGAATGGATTAATTCGC
>Ga0302215_10002920_pt1 | contig 11645 bp, 12 predicted proteins | sample II_Fen_N3_1_FD_194580 | JGI IMG/M metagenome (GOLD analysis project Ga0302215, IMG submission 194580) | Peat permafrost microbial communities from Stordalen Mire near Abisko, Sweden - II_Fen_N3_1 | ecosystem: Environmental > Terrestrial > Soil > Wetlands > Permafrost | place: Sweden: Abisko... | reverse complement strand
CTGTTGTATTTTGCTCCAGTTCTTTGCCCAATGCCGATAGATTCAACGTTGGTAAAATAACCGGATCAATTCCAGACAATACTGTCAATGTTGTAATATAAGATCTTAGATACGGAAAAATAATAGCTGGAGCGTTCATAAAGAAGAGCTTATCCAGTTGACTTTTTTCAATTTGGCTATTAAACTCGAAAAAAGAAACAATATCTACTTCGATATTGATTGTATCTTCCTTATCCTTTATATAAGCAGTCAAACTCAGTTGAAAAACCGATTCAGCTTTATTTATTATAGCTTTTGAATCGAATGATATACTAAAGTTTTCACCAATCTCTGCCGATTTCAGTTCAATCAGCGACCGCTCAATTCTATATCCTTTGAATTGGAATGTTGATTTTTTTGTTTCGTCCATATATTTCAAGCTGCGAATGCATAATTATCTTCTGATACAACACAAAATAATTCCTCTTTTTCAAGCGTAAACGAGTATTTTGCTTTTAGTGGAGAGCTTCTAAATATCTCTTTCTGAATAGTAAACTCAGGCTGTGTTATTTGTGTAAGTGAGTCTTCTGAAACAAACAAAATCGTTTCGGGGAAAAACTCATTCTCAAAATCAAACATAAAATCAGCTTCATACTGAACATAAGCCTCATTGGATTGATATGATTCCAATGGTTTCACTTCAACAATGTGCGTCATGCTGCTTTTCTCAAATTGATAACGGAAAATCAACTCCGGAAAAATCTCACTGATTTCATTCAGTTTATTTTTAATATATATCTTTGAATCCATAATATTTCTTTAGACAACTATAGAATTGTAGTTTTAAAACGTCTCGTCGAGTAAAGTGTTTATTCGTTTGGCAATATTTAGTGCTTTATCTGATAATATTGAAGTAACTTCAATTTCTTTATAGTCTGAATTGGTTCTGAATAGCTTTAAATCTTTAATATCGTTGCTAAAATCCCGATATTCTTTGTCACCTATATTTTTTTTGATTTCTGCTGATAAAAATCTAATCAGATAATTATGCTCACTTGTAGATAGATTCGCAACATGTGTATCTATTTGTTCATATGATATGCCATAGTATTCGGGAAGAATACATTTTATTCTTTGAAAACAGCTATAATATGAGCAATGAACACTAGGGGCATACAAACTTTCACCTATTAAAACTTCGGCCGCATCAAGGTTAAACTTTGATTTCTCTCGTAATTTCGACATATATTAAACCACAATTTGATGAAATTAAATGCAGCTAACGAGGTGTAATTCTTTTGTTTGGACTGCAAAAGTAATAATTATAATTAGTAATGATCACTAAACTAGTGATTATTTTTCAAAACATTTAAAATATCACATATCTATAACCATTTGTTTACAATGCCACTTATTACACCTCCTATTACACAACCGTAGCCTACAAACAAACTGAGCTGCAACAATACGATTTATAGTTATCACAGCTCAGATTTTAGAGTTACCTGAAATTGGTATGGCTACATTTTGGGCATGGTGGCAAGGTGTCTGTTGTATCGTCCAATACAACCGCCTGACCACATTTGGTACAATAATAAGTTCCTTTGCCTGGTTTCTGACCTGTGCTTGGCATATTATACGTGGGTTTAATATATAAAAAAACTCCTTCAACCTAAGACATGGAGGATTGCCTTGAATGAGCTTGTGACCTTTACATGTATCACGGTAACCAATTGGCCACCCCACCTGCTCCTATTTATCGCATCTGTTCGGTAAATAGCTCTAGCCTTCGTCGAAGCTAGACTTGTCCCAATTTGGCGGGAAAGGAAGTCTCCTGACTTCCATATTTTAGTTCAATGCCAATAAACTTCGCTCAACTAGGGAAAGGTAGTCAATCGCCCGGTTTATGTTTGTGTGGATCCAAAGTTGGATATTTAGGACTATAATCGGGGGTAACATGCCGTCTTCTATCGGGCGTACCATCATCTTTTCTGGGTTTTGGCCCTGGTTTAATTTCTTGATTGGTTTCCATAAGCTAATAATAATGAATTAAATATATGAATATAACGTTCCTTTTACTTCTCCTCTTAGACCAAGCCCAACCAATGCAACAATATGTTTAGTTCCAAATAACTGAATCTAAAAATACAGTTACAAACTGTTCCAATTACCAGCACAAGTCTCCGTTTCACTCAGACTTGCGCTATGCAGGAATTACATCGTATGATTCTATCATGTTTTTTTCGGCTGAGGAAACACGGCAAAAATTACTCGCTGGATAATCATCGCCTTTACTCCTATTATTCTGCCAATGCAATGGCTGTAGATTATGGATATCATCTGTACCTCCCAAAACTACAGGTTTGATGTGATCTACTTCCCAGCCACAACCATTTTCGGTAGTATCGCCATGCTTATCAAAACAGATCCAGGCTCCGCAAGTATCTTTTCTTACTTCTGTAGCAGCACTCCCTTGTACTGTAGCAGCTTTGTTCCAAACTGCTTTTAATTGGGCTTCGGTCCACTTATTTCCATCTCTATTTGTGTTTCTGTTGCGTAGCATAATCTCAAAATTTCAGATACTATTTTTTCTTATCTTCCCTGTATTTCTTTTCCCACTCTTCGTATTTGGAGCCGTCGCGTTTGGCGTCCTGTTTCTTTTTGGTCAGGTCATCGCCATTGTACTTTTTGCCCATAGACTTTATTTATAAAGCCAACTCCCCTCTCCCGCCCTACAGCGGAAGAAAGGGAGTTTGGTTGTTATTTAGTTTCGGTAGTTGTATCCGTTTTCGGACCAGAAGGCTTGCTGTTCATTGCTGCTTTTACAGCCTCTTCAATTTTGGCGTGAAGTTCGCGCCATCCGGGCTGAGTGTTCATAGCGGTTACCAGTGTAAGGTAGCTACGCAGGTTAACTTCCAGCGTTTTTCGCATAGTTGAAGCCGAGTCGAGCAAGTGTAAACCGGCATTTTCCCCGGCAATTGAATTAAACAATTTTTCAAAATCGTCCTGCGCTGTTTTTATTTGTGTCATTACTTCGGTAAGCAGCAGGTGAGCCAGTTTGGTTTTATTTTCTGGTCGTTCCAATTCCTCCAGCAGTTTCTTTAGCTGAGCAGTTTCTTCGGCATATTTGTATTCATTCAAATCGAGGCCGTATTTCTCGATAGTAGTGTACAACTCCCGAGCTTCCTTTGAGTAGGGCGAACTTGTTGCACGTGCATGTCCCAATAAAATACTTTTCAACGCGCCGAATGGTTTGTCGCGGTTATCGTCTCCCTGCACTAGTAAAGGGCCCTTACCGCTGAATCCTTTTTTACTATACACCTCATCATAACTATTATAAATGGTTTTCAGAGCTCCCAACAATGGGTTGTCTTTAACAACTGTGAAAGCGGGTTCTTCCGAAATAATCATTGTGCGTTGACACAATGCGGCTAAGTCTTTTGTACTAAGTGCTGTAAGTGAAAATTTCATAAAACTAGAATTTAAAAATTAGTTATCTATTATTGATTAAAAAGAAAAAAAACGTTCCAAAAACCAGCGATAAATTAGTTGAACATTCCCGAAGTGTTCAACTGCTACTAGGTGAAGATTCCCGACATATCCGAACAGTTAAACCGACCCCGGTTGAAGGTTCCCGGCACCTCAGGTATGTCAAACTGCTATCGGGTGAGCATTCCCGGCATCCCGGGAAGGTTAAACACAGGTCGGGTGAACATTCCCGACATCTCGGGAGGGTTAAACCGATGCCGGTTGAACATTCCCGACACCTCGGGTATGTCAAACTGCTATCGGGTGAGCATTCCCGGCATCCCGGGAGGGTTAAACCGATGCCGGTTGAACATTCCTGACACTTTCGGTAATATTTCGTTCGTATTTTAGAGCTTTAGCTTCCCCTTATTGCAAACGAGGGAAAGGAGAAGACAAAATTAAACCGACAGTTGGCGGTTAAAACCAACTGCCGGTAATCATGCTAAGGCCAGCTTTTCACTATTTTTTTCACTATACTCTACCAGTAGTATTCTTTTCAGATCTGGATAGATACTGAATTTTTCCGGGTTACAAACAGAGGTCCCGATAATTGATACTACGGTGCATGTTAGATCCAACGTTGTGGATAATCATTTGCGCTGCAATAGTATAGCAAAAATCTGAAATTTCATCTCACAGAATTCTACTAATATTCTCACAAACTTCTAATATTTCAGTTAATAGTTTCGGTTATTTGCCCGGAGACAGTCATTTACAACACTGTTTTAGCTCCATAAAACCATGTATCAGACTTTTTCGGCCTAAGTACTGTCGGACAAATCTGCCCCAGAGCACCTACAAGCACACATTTAACAAGCTTGTGAGAAGTTTGTGAGAAATGAAAGTAAAAGAATCTCAACTATCATACTTCTTAGGGGAAAAAAGCAACTACATAGTTATATAGAGTAAGATAATTGAACATTGGAGTAAAAGCACAAAAGGCTTATGCGATTCGTTGGTGACTTTTGTGGTTAAGTCAGCTCTAAAGCTAAAAAAAACTCCAACCAATAGCAATTGCTACAGATCGGAGCGTTTTTTAAAATTTAGATTTCAGACAAAACTAGTTGACCCAAATTGAAATAACAGTACCATCTGGTCGTTTAACATCTACCCAATAACCACCTTTTATTCTCAACAGTTGAGAAGCTGTCAACTGTTTGAAATTAGAAACACCATTTTTTACTCTTTTCATATCAGTAATTTTAAAGATTAATAGATGGTGCAATAGTATAGCAATTCAGTTTAACATTTCGTCACAAGAAGTGACCAAAATCCTCACAGCGTCATAATATTTAATACAATAAATCATAATATTAAATGAAAATATATTTACAAAATAGGCTGCAAAATTCATCGGAAGTAAAAAAAAGGGATTTTGATATATTTTTATTACTTTTGACACTGCTTTGAGCACATTTAATTCCTTTATTTATGGGGTATTACACAATTCTGTGAGAATTTTGTGAGAGCTTTGTGAGAGTTTGTTTTACATTAGGCCAGATGCCAGTTGTAAATAGATATTTGTCCACATTAGGCCGTCATTTTTACTCAATGAAACGAGAACGAACAGAGAAGTTCACCAGAGCAGTGATTCCGGCATAAGAGTTCCTTATGACAATGAAAAAAACACATTATTTACACATGAAACGAGCATTAAAACAGAGGTTTAAACCAAAAGACCCTGTTCATTGCGAGTTCCATACGACAACTATAAAAAAAATGAACGTATGAAAACTATTAATTCAAATCACATAATTTATATTGTGACTACATGTATCTTTCTGATTTTTGTAGCTCAGGGCTATCTTGTAATGGATTATTTTTCTACCACCCGATCGGGACTGATACGTGAATCGGATGCCATTTTGGAGGAAACATTTAAACAAGACCTAAATTTAAGGAATAAAATTTACAAGCATATAGTTGGTGAAGACACATTAAAACAGATTCCACCACATACAAAAGCAAATACTGTAAATTTCGATATGAGTTTTAAACAGGTCAGCCATGAAAACGTCCTGAACTCACTAGAATTAACTATCAATAGTTTTATAAGTCAAACTGTACCTATAAACATACGCACGCTGGATAGTGTAACTTCCACCGTTTTACGTTCCAGAAATATCAAATCCGAATTCGATATCAGATTAATTGACCTAAAATCGGACAAAACCTTATCACAATCAAAACCAAACAAGGGATTAACTATATTTCAGATACCATCACAAAAGCTGAATATTGATCTTGACAAAAAACAAGCATTACAATTAACCCTACTCAATCCATTTGGTGAAATTCTCAAACGAATGGGTTTAATGTTTTTAAGCTCATTGTCACTTGCATTTATATGTTTACTTGCATTCAGGTACCTGATTAAAATTCTTGCTAAACAAAAACAATTGGTTACCTTTAAAAATGAGTTTCTTAGCAATATAGCTCATGAACTGAAACGTCCGGTGGCCAGCTTGACATTTAACCTGGACTGCCTGAGCATTCCCGGAACACAAACCAATCCTCAGCAACTGCAACAACTGATAACACGATCGGTAAATGCCACAACAGAACTTAACGATACGATTACGATGATTGTATCGCTATCAAAAGCCGAAGAAGGCTTACTACAATTAAACAAGACGAATGTACATATTGGTCAAATGTTAGAACAACTTGAAAACCATTTCAGAAGTGGTCAGACTAAACCCCTATCTATACGAATAGTTCTGAATACCGAGCAGCTAACCATTAAAGCCGACGAACAGTTGTTGCATCAATGTTTTGCTAACCTGATGGATAATGCAATTAAATACTCCGGTGATGATGTTGAAATTACAGTAACGGTAAGCGCTATCAACTCGTTTGTACAAATAGCCGTAAAAGATAATGGATTGGGTATACCGAATGAAAAACTCCCGAATATATTCGATAAATACACCCGTGCTCATACAGTAGAAAAGAAAATAAATGGGTTTGGTATAGGACTAAACTACGTAAAAACTATTGTTGAAAAACATAAAGGGCACATAGAGCTAAGTAGTGAGGTTGGAAAAGGAAGTGAATTCAGGGTATTACTACCAAGATAGCTACGCTGTTATTATACTACATTATTTTAGCCCTGCGGGCGTTATTAGCTGAGCTGCCATAAAGTGAGTGAAGCAAACAAATAACGTGAGCGCATTGCATTAATAACACGAACAAAGTGAGTAAATATCAATTATAAGTATATGAAAAAGATTCTAATTGTAGAGGATGATTTAAATCTGGGCACAACCCTTGCCGGAGTGTTGGAGTCGCAGAGTTATATCGTTCGCTATCTGTCAAGTGGAAAAACAGTACTCAACGAATTGCAAACCTTTGAACCGGACATAATCATCTTGGATGTTATTTTGAATGAAGAGCTAGATGGCTTCGATATCAGCAAACAAATTCGTTCTGTATACAAAACACCTATTTTATTTGCCACCTCACGTGATGGGAATGATGATTTTATAAATGGTTTTAGTTTGGATAATACAGATTATGTGCGAAAACCTTATAAGGTAATGGAAGTAATGAAACGCATTGAAAAGCTACTGGAAATACAGACAAAGAAAGAATCATTCAGCATAGGTCATTTCAACTTTTTCCCCGATGAACAGTCGTTAAAGTATGATTACGGAAATATCAGCTTAAACAATTATGAATCTGCTGTACTGTCGCTGCTTTGTAAAAACATAGGTAATTTTATTAGCCGAAAAACGATTATTCAGGTAGTGTGGAATCTGGAGGACCCAAAACTAAAAGATGCATCGTTGAATAATATAGTCACAAATTTGCGTAAGCATCTAAAAAAAGACAATAATGTTTTACTTGAAACCAGAATGGGGCTAGGCGTCAGGCTTGTTTTGAAGTAAGTAATTGGTGCTCTATTGCGGGACACATACGTGGAGGTTATTAAAAACAGAAACGCTAAACCCCTTATAAAAGGATTTAGCGTTATTTAACTGCGGTACGGACGGGACTCGAACCCGCGACCTCCGCCGTGACAGGGCGGCATTCTAACCAACTGAACTACCGAACCAGAGTAGGCGTTATCTCTCAAACGCGGTGCAAAGATACGGCAAATTTTGGTTTCTGCAATAGCCTTATAATATTTTTTTGAATTTTATTTCCACAAAAAGACCGTAAATCCTACAACTATTTGGAAACGAGAGGAAGAGATAATATACTTTTTTTTCGCCAAATCGAAATTATTTTTCAACGAACAGCTTAAAAAAAGTAAACCGCACCATATTCATGTGCGGTTTACCATATAAATAGATCAAAATGGAAGATCGTCTTCCACATGAGGTGGGGGTTCAATAGCTTCAACAGGTGATGAGATTACTGAACTTAGCGGTTCAATACTGTCAGGTTTTCTACCTAACAGTTGAAAACTCTCAACATAAATCTCAGTTGAGTAGCGCTTGATTCCATCTTTTTCCCACGCCCGGCTTTGGATTTTACCTTCAACGTACAATTGGGCACCTTTCCGAATATACTTCTCAGCATACTCAGCCGATGCTCTCCAGGCAACGATATTGTGCCATTCTGTACGCTCCGGAACTTGAATTCCATTTTGCAATGTGTAACCTCTCTCTGTTGTAGCTAATGTAAAGTTTGCAACAGCTACATTTTTATCCAAATAACGAACTTCGGGATCTTTCCCAACATGTCCAAGCAGAATAACTTTGTTTACAGACATAATTCTTAGATTTTTTAAATGGTTAATAGTTAATGTTAATCCGGCGTAAAAATAAATATAATTTTCTAATTTACAAAAAATAATAGTCAAATATTTTTTATAAGATAAAAACATTTGACTATTATACAAATTTCGTAAGATACTGAAGATAAGAAAAGAGCAAGCGGATACTGGATAGAACTATGCTTCGTAATCTACCGCAGCACGCGAAGTTCTCACTTTTCCGATATAGGCTGCCACACGTTTATGTTCGGGGTGTTCCTGATAAATATCGAGCGTTTCTAAGCTTTCGAACTCGGAATACAATGCAATATCGTAATTAGTTTTGGGGGCATTGGGGCAATTTATTCCGACTTCAATTTTCTTAATTTCAGGAATAAAATTAATCAGATTTTCAAGTTCTGACTTGATAATTTCAGCGTTTTCAATTTTTGATTTTCCCTCAGCATTGTCAGCCAAACCAAAAAAAACTATGTGTTTAATCATAAAAATATATTTTTGTTATTATAGACATTTACTTGCAAATAACTTTATAGCTCTTATTATTTATTTTCAGAAAATAAATACCTTTTCTGGTTTGTATTAAGAAGCGTCCCTGTGTCAAATCTCCATTAAAAATCAACTGTCCGGTCAGCGCAAATAACTTGATTTTATTTGTTCCGTTTAAAATCGTCACAAAAATCCCTTCAGAGGTAGAACTAAAGCTTACACTTTCGTTAATATTTGTTTGAGTAGTTGGAGTAGAAGTATTATCATTGTCGCCTTTAACCCAGCCACTTTGGGCAGAACCATCAATTTTTATAACAGTTGCCTGACTTGCCGCACGAAAATCAGCCTTTGCACCATTCTGGGCAAAAATAAGTCCAAATGATACAAACAAAAATGCCTGAATCAATAAACCCTTAACCAAACTGTGCTTCAAATTATTCACTTGTTATACTTAATTTACAATTTTGTGCTTCAAAGTTAGTGCAATTATCCGAAATCTGAGCTATAATTCAGAATACATCTGAATGCTCTTTTAAAAACATTAACCTAAATATCAACGTTCGTTTCTCATTCTTTCCGGATAATCAACAGTATAGTGCAATCCCCTACTCTCCTTACGCAACAAGGCCTGTTTAATGATTAGATAGGCAACACTAATTACATTTCGGAGTTCACATATCTCTCTAGAGACAACAGATTTATCGAACAAATGTTCCGTTTCACGATAAAGAATTTCCAAACGATTTAAAGCGCGTTTTAAACGTAAATTTGAACGAACAATGCCCACATAAGTACTCATTATTTGTTCAACTTCACGGAAACTCTGTGTAATCAAGACCATTTCCTCAGGCAGCGAAGTACCTTCGTCGTTCCAATCAGGAATTAGTTCATTAAAAGTCAAACTATTGAGGCGTTTTACCGAATCTTTTACTGCTGCATCAGCGTAAACTATGGCCTCCAATAGAGAATTTGACGCCAAACGATTCGCACCATGCAATCCGGTACATGAGCATTCACCGGCAGCATAAAGTTGATTTATAGACGACCTACCATTAAGATCAACAACTATGCCACCGCACAAATAGTGTTGAATGGGAGAAACCGGAATATAATCCTTCGTTATATCAATGCCAGAGTCCAGACATTTTTTGTAGATATTAGGAAAATGCTTCTTTGTTTCTTCGGCATTTTTGTGAGTTACATCAAGATAAACAAATTGGTGTCCACGTATCTTCATTTCGTTGTCAATAGCTCTTGCTACAATGTCACGAGAAGCCAATGAACCTCTTTCATCGTACTTTTGCATAAACTCTTTCCCATCCTTCGTGCGTAACAATGCGCCATAACCACGTATTGCTTCTGTGATAAGATAAGTTGGACGTTCGCCTGGCTGGTACAAGCCTGTGGGATGGAATTGTACAAATTCCATATCTTTTATAACTCCACGAGCTCGATGAACCATGGCAATACCGTCTCCGGTAGAAATTTCAGGATTGGTTGTTGTTGAATACACGCTACCAATGCCGCCGGTAGCAAGCAACGTTATTTTTGCAAGAAAGGTATGGATATTATTTGATTGCTGATTAAGCACATACGCTCCATAACACTCAATATCAGGCGTCTGATGTGTTACAATTTGGCCTAAATGGTGTTGTGTAAGAATTTCAATAGCAAAATAATGCTCGAAAACCTCAATTTCTTTATGAGCTCTGACTTCGCGAATTAAACTTTGTTGGATTTCGTAACCGGTATTGTCTTTATGATGAAGTATTCTATGCTCCGAATGACCTCCTTCACGATGTAGATCAAAGAGACCACTCTCATTTTTGTCGAAATTTACTCCCCAATTCAACAGCTCATTGATTTGAGATGGCGCTTCTTGAATCACCTTTTCAACTGCAGCCAGATCACAATGACCATCACCGGCTATAAGCGTATCTTCAATATGCTTATCAAAGCTATCAGGCTCGTACATTACCGACGCAATTCCACCCTGTGCATACGTTGTATTAGACTCATCTAAGGTCGTTTTACACAACAAAGCAACTTTACCATGCTTAGCAGCTTTAAGAGCAAAGCTAATACCTGCAATTCCACCACCAATGACTAAGAAATCAAATCTACGTGTCATACATCAGAACTTTAGAACAAATAATTCGGGTTACTTTTCATCGTCGGTATATGAATAAACAAACCGACAAACAAATATGTTGAAAATAATTTGAGCAGTAGTGTTATTACTGCTCAATTGTTTATTAGAAATTATATTTCTTTGATATAAACTCTTCTTTTTTTATGGTTCACATACTCAAAACTAGCCCATTGTGACGACATTTTGGTATTTGTCTCCAACTCTGGATTTGATTCTGCAAATTTATAGCCATTTTTAGCGCTATTGGGCATAAGTTCAGCAAACATAATTGAGTTTACACCTTTATTTTGATAATCAGGGTGTACTGCCATCAAGTACAAATCTACCAGATCGTTCTTTTTCAAAGCACGAAGCATATAATACCAGCCAAATGGAAAAAGACTACCCTTTGCCTTTTGTAAAGCTTTCGTAAAACTCGGCATAGCTATTCCTAAAGCAATTACATCGTCGTTTTTGTCAACAACAACTGAAACTGTATCTAAACGAAAAAAGCTGAAATACAACTTAATATAGAAATTTACTTGCTTATCATTAAGCTTAGTAAATCCATACAAATCTTTATAACACAAATTGAGCAAATCAAAAATCTTGGCAGCATACCTATCCACCACTTCCTTTCTTGAATTAAAATGCTTTGGAGTTAATTCAAATTTTTGCTTAACAATATCAGCAATTCTAAAATATCTTTCGGGAAAAACCTCAGGCACTGTAATTAAATACTCGTTCCAGTCAGCATCTTTTACAAATCCGCATGCTTCGATATGTTCAGGATAATAC
>Ga0302215_10002919_pt1 | contig 11645 bp, 6 predicted proteins | sample II_Fen_N3_1_FD_194580 | JGI IMG/M metagenome (GOLD analysis project Ga0302215, IMG submission 194580) | Peat permafrost microbial communities from Stordalen Mire near Abisko, Sweden - II_Fen_N3_1 | ecosystem: Environmental > Terrestrial > Soil > Wetlands > Permafrost | place: Sweden: Abisko... | reverse complement strand
TTGGTTCTGTTCTTTTTCCAGTTTTTGCACTTATTTTTCCATTTTTTATCAACGTAATTTTATTGGCTTCAAATCCATTCACTAACCAATTATTAAAAGAATCCAGTTTACAAACGGCAAAAACTCCTAAGAAAAAATAATTATAAATTTTATCGGTATTGTATTTTTTGTCAATAGTAGGGAAATTGTGTTTTATTTTATTAAAATCGACGTCTTTTAGATTATCTTGAAGCATTTTTTCAAGTATTTTTTTTTCGTGCTGAATTGCGTTACTACCTGTAATACCGTCAATTTCATTTATTTCAAATAATTCATCTAAGGTGTATATTCCATTCTTTACATAAAAATCATTCAAAGTAGTATGTGATCTAGCTCTAGTTATTAGTTCTTTACCCATTGGGAGCTCGTCCATAATAATATTATTTACAGTTCTAATGCATTTTAAACTATCATCATCTTCAGTAAAGTAATTAAAAGTAAACCAAATGCGTTTGTATTGAGTTATTATGTCTTCAGGGTTAATCTGAATTGACCTTTCAAGTTCTTTTTGTACTAAGCTTAAATTATATTCTAAATCTCCAACCTCGATTCTTTTTTTCAAATCAATTATGTAAGGGAATTTTCCAAGCATTAAAACAAAATCGCGAAGTTTTTCTATTTCTCCAATTTCCATTTTATAGGTTAATTATTAATGGTTGTACTTTTATTCTTTACTTGTTAAATAAATCCATTGCTTTTCTCTTTTCTGTATCCGCAATATCAATATAAGGCTTCATACTTTTATAGTCAGTATGTCCAGTCCATTTCATTACTGTTTGTGGTGCAATACCTAAAGTAAGAGCATTGCAAATAAATGTCCTTCTTCCACAGTGGGTAGTTAACAATTCGTATTTCTTATAAACTTCATCAAATCTTTTTGAACCTTTGAAGTAAGTTATAGCTATCAATTCATTCAACTCGCAAACTTCGCCCATATCTTTTAAGTGATCGTTCATCCTTACATTACTGATTACTGGCAATGCTTTGTTATTTGGGTAAACCTCATCGGCATACTTCGCCAGAATAGCCTTTGAATAGTCGTTTAATTCAATTGTAAGAGTATCATCGGTCTTTATGGTAGTAATATTTATTTCATTATTTTTAATGTCTGAACGCTTAAGATTTTCAACATCTGAATATCTCAATGAAGTGAAGCAAGTGAAACAAAATACGTCCCTGACTCTTTCAAGCGCCTTTTTGTTTTCGTCTTCCAAATCTAATTCTATAATTTTTCCGTTTTCGTCAACCATAACATCCCCATTTTCATCCTTTAATTTCTTTTTCGCTGTTGAAAAATCAAAATTATACACTTTCATTAATTCTGTCCAATCCAGGAAAATAACCTTCTTTTCTGCTTTTGGCATTTTAGGAAAAAAAGTGCTGAAAGTTGTATTTGTATTGTATCCTTCACCAGCTGCCCATTTCAAAAACCATTTTAAAAAAGCTACTTGTTTCAAAATAGTGCTGTTTCGCATTTCTTTTGTATCACGCAAATAGGCAACATAATCATTTAGTCCATCTTTAGTGAACCTATCAAAAGTAAGATTTTTGTCGAATGTTGTAAAGTGGTTTTTAATTGCGGAAAACTTTTGAAGCGTTGCTGATTTCCAGTTATTCTCAACGCTCTGACTAGCCACAAACTCATCAAAGTAATCGAATATCGTTTTGCTGGTTAATGGTAGTAAGTCAAGAGCTCCATTAATCGTGCGATTGTACTCATTAATTAATTCGTCCTGGGTGGGTATTGTGCCTTGCAATTCGTGTTTGTCAAATAATTTGTCGATAAAATTCGTTACCCGTTGGATTTCTTTATTAATTTCACTGGCTGGTATTTTCTTTTTTCCATGTGAAGTACCATTGATACATCGCTGCGCATCGCTTGACCATTTAGACAAATCTACTCTATAACCTAAACTAAATGATACTTTATTTTTTTCCCATTTGATACGAACACGTAAAAGCCCCTCGGAACTGTCTTTAACTTTGTCAAAGAAAAATAGAGTGTTGTGTTTAATCTTACTTGTTTCCATGTTATATATTTTAGTCCGTGTTTTTAATCACGGACAAATATACGGACTATAATTGGTATACTCTAATATATCTGAATGAATTTTGTTATATAAATCAATTATTATATCATTGTATATCAATAGATATACATATGATACTATATTTAACTAAACTTTAAAATAAGAGCCTCTCTCTCCGCTTTGAACAATTAAGAGACCTATTCGGGTCTCTTTTTTTATGCCCAAATGTCAACCTTTTGTCCGTCCGTTTGGTTGATAAAATCCACATAATCAGTAAGCTTGCGTTTAATTAATAGCTTAAAATATTGTTGTCACTTTAATCTTGACAATATATTTTGGCGATAAAATTATGGCAAAATTTGCTTCTTTATATGCTACCAACTAATTTGTTAATGCTACCAAGTGAATTGACTTCCTCTATGTTCCATATTCGTTTATCAAAACCTTTCGCACCTCCATGAATGTTCGAAGTAAGTTTATACACGTTACCATCCAGTTGAAAGGAGGCATTGGAAATCCGGTTGGCAACACGCCCGACAGTAGATCCAAAAAGTGAATTTTCGCGACCGGTATAAGGTCTCAATGAATGGAAGCCCAATACAATGCTTTCAAATTTGCCTACTTTATCCGGTGTCTTTATATCAATAATGGCTCCACCTTAATTAATCACACTAACCTGCATACCAATACTATTTTTAAGCGTATAACGGATTATTTTTTGCCCTCCTGTTTCACCATAATATATTTTTGATATGGAAGGTTTAGCTATTTTGCCGGAATGATGGACAACTGCCGGCTTTTGCGCTGACAGGGTATCCAAACATATAAAAACCAGTAAAAATAATTGAAGAGAAAATAATAGTTTTTTCATTAGAAAAATAAATTGTGTTGAATGATGATTTATGTATTCGAAACCTGTTAATGATCTGTTTTATAATTTTCAAAATCCTGATATTCATTATTTTGTAATTATGAATTATGAATTATGAATTACTTATTTAGTCGTTATCACCAGTTTCTTCCCTTTTTTAAGTTCGCTGTGTTTAATAAAGTAGCCATTGATTTTATTCCCATCATAGGATATATCAGTAATCTTCCTACCGTGATTCTTTTTGATGATAAAGAATTTTTTATCTCCAAGGGTAAATTCTACTTTATCAAATAAAGGTATTGTCACAATGTATTCGGGATCGGCAGGTGAAAAAGTATACATTCCAATGGCATTGAACACATACCATGACGACATTTCGCCGGCATCATCCATTCCGGCATAAGCCAGCTTATCTTTGCCCATATCGTAGAAATGATTCATAATACTATCCAGGTAAAGCTGGGTTTTCTCTTGTTTGTCTACAAAATAATACATATAGGGAAAGTTATGATCGGGTTGGTTTCCCTGGCAATACTGGCCAATAAACCCTGACATATTATCTGCTTCCTGTCCTTTGAACGGAGTGGTAAAAAGTTGATCCATCTTTTTCTCAAAAGCTTCATGGTTGCCGTAGAGTGCTACCAACCCACTTGGATCATGTGGGGCAAAGAAAGATGACTGCCAGGCATTTGCTTCACGGTACATATATTCGTAGTACACATAAGTGGGATCAAAGTTTTTCACCCAGTCGCCATTTGTCAGACGACCTCTCATAAATCCGGTGGAAGGGTCGAACATGTTTTTATAATTGGAAGTCCGTTTCATCAGCATATTATAATTGACAGTATCACCCAATTGTTTGGCTAATTGAGCAACAGAATAGTCATCATAGGCATACTCCAGTGTTTTTGTAACACCTGCATTGGCCACAGTCTGAAGAACCGGTTTTGCAAGATCAGGCTCTGATATGTAGCCTTTTTCGATATATTCCAATATATGGGGACGGCTTTTGTTCTCGAGCGTTGCATTACGTAACAGCAGGTTATAGGCACTTTTTACATTGTAATTGCGGATTCCTCTTAAGTACGAACCGGCAATAAATGCTGCGGCATGATCCCCATGAAAGAAGGTGGGCATGAACCCTTGTTTTTCACCTTTATCAATTAACGATTTAATGACATCGGCAGTTACTTTAGGCGCTAACATGCCAAGTAAAACCAGCTTGTTGCGATAATCATCCCACAGTGATGGTTCGGTATAATAATTAAATCCTTTGTTCACTACTTTTCCGGCCTGATCGGTAAATTCGCCGTTTGCATCACTGCGCAATGCCGGCCATAGAAACGAACGGTACAGGGTGGAATAGAACAGTCCCTTTTGCCTTTCGGTACCGCCGGTCACTGCTATTTTCGACAATAAATGATTCCATGTTTTGGTAGCTTCCTGTCTTACCTGTACAAAGTTTTTTAAAAGCATCTCTTTTTCAAGGTTCTCCTTTGCATTTTTAATGCTAACGAACGAAAAGCCGATCTTTATTTCCAAAGGCTTCGAGGTATCAACAAAGCTGATCAGTGAAGAAAGTGCTTTGTCTTCTTTCTTCAGGATGTCAATTTTCTTAATGATATGATTGGCTACAGCATAGAAATACATCTTTTCGCCTGTTTGCTGAAAACCGCTGAAAACATGATCACTTTCTTTCTTCAGATCCCAGGCTTTTACATTTTCATTCGATTTTGAGAGGTTGGCAAGTAACTTTTTATTCGCACCATGTTGGAATGTATATTTATGAAAAGCACAGCGCAGCGTCGATGTCAGCTCTGCATTTACGCCATAACGAGGCAGATATACCTGATAATAACCGGGATGTGCCGACTCGTTATTATGGCTGAAAGGGGAACAATAGTTCTCCGGATCAACATCTCCCGTAACAGGCATTAACGGAATATTACCCAGGTTCCAGTGCCCCTTGCTCGTATGTGCAAAACCATAAATAACCGAATCTTCATACTGATACCCCGAACCGCTATGAAATTTGGTAATGGGTGTGAGCTGAACCATGGCATTCGGAACGGAGGATCCCGGGAATGCTTCAGCACCCCAGGTCCTGTGTGTTGGGCGGTATCCTATATCTATGCTGTCCTGTAAAGTGGCAGTTCCTAAAAAAGGGTTCACATAATGTATAAAATGGTTTTGAGCCTGCGAAAATGTTATTCCGGCAATCAAAAAAGCAGCAAGGACAAGTTTCTTTATCATAAATTCATTTTTTCATTATTCAAAATTTTTCTATTCAGGAATTTGCTTTAATATCATTTGTACATTAATTACGGAGTAAGAAGAGTATAATGTTCTTTAAAACGGGCTTTCCTGCCACTAAATTACCATCCCACTAAGATACACTTCGAAGATTCAGAATTCAGAAAAATAAAGAAGATCAGAATACTAAGCTTAATGCAACTTTGTGTCTTCGAGACTTTGTAGCAAAATAACACAACCTTTCAACTTTGCACATGTTTCTTATCATTTCAAATCATAATGCTTTTCCAGCCACGCATAGCGGGCAAGAATTTCTAGCATTCCACCTTGCTCCACCAAATTATACACACCCTCTTTTCCGATAAACAATCCCTGTTCATTCCGCTCTTTTAATAAGGCATGATCCAGACACCTTTTAAATCCAAGAATATATTTTGGATCCTTGTTGTATTTCAACAGGTGCTGGTAAGCTCTTAACATCACGGCATTGAACCAGTATCCATCCCTGAAGGTTGCGCCTCCATAAAAGTAAGGCAGAGAGGCATCGGCTATTTCAATGGCATCTTTCAGGTATTTTTTATTCCTTGTGATTTCGTATAAGTAAATGTTCGATTGTAGCATGGTGCCGGTGTTATACGATAATGTTACTTTATCTACACTAGCATCTTTTGTTTTGATGTTATCGTAATACAACCCCGATGGAGCCTGCAGATTTTTATTGGTCCAGTTAAAAATCAACAAAGCTGTATCCAGGTAGCTTTTTTCTTTCGTTGACTGATACATCTGAAGGGCCACCAACACACCGGGTCCATTGGAGCATGTATTTTTTGAACTCTTTGAGGTTTCTACCCAGTATAATCCTCCGCCCAAAACTTTATCGTAAGCCGTCATCATAAAATCATACATCGATTTACCAAGCGTTAAATATGATTTTTTCTTTGTTCTGGCATAAGCATCCAGAGAAGTAATCCCGATCCATTGGTTGTCATCATAATAACGTTCACCCGGTTTCAGTTTCATGATATAATCCGTATACCCGGGTTTGGGAGGTGCCGGATTGTAGTAGTAATTTATATTCGCAAGCATCGGGATCATTAGTTTTGAAGCCGGCTCAATCTTTTCAATTTCATTGGATGCCTGAAACAACGCACACAATGACCATAGATAGGTATAATTGCGAAAATAGCCATTCTTGGTTTCACGCTTTGAAGGTTCCAGTTCTACATAATAATAGCCTGATGCATTATCATAATAGTTTTTTTGAATGGCAACCTGTTGCGACTTCATCGCCTTTTTGTAAAAGTCATTTTTTGTCTTATCATTCTTCGCTGCTAAAAGAAAACTTTGGAATGAAAGTAAAAATAAAGCAAGAAGAAGACAGTTTTTAAGAATTCTCATAATTTGTAAATTGAATTATTGATTATAAATTGTTGCCGTTAGAATTGTATTACAAACTCAATATCTTTATTCTCCAATATTGAATTGTACACATGAGCAATATACGAATAAAATCACCATGCACCAAAGACACGGGCAGAAAGTTCATTCTTGCAATTTAAATTTGCAAACTAAAATGGCAGAACTAATTTTATTTCAAATGTTTTTATATTTTTCTAATGTAACCTGAACAATATAATGTTCTTTTCTTCCGTTAATCAGACCTCCCCTATTCTACATAGTAGTCAGTCAGGATCTCTCCCAAAGAAAGTTTGAAGCCTTCTTCCCTTAAAAAAATACAATATTAAAACCACATCATTCCATTCGAAAAGAAGCGAACCTAAATTACTTATATTTTTAATTAACTATTTCATTTTGAAGATAATATCAATAAAATAGATTATATTTTCTGAAATTTACCCTGATACTTTTTACCGTTGTATTCAATTGGATAGGCATACATTCCGGCATTTTGAAGGCTCATATCTATTTCAAAATCAGAATCACCTGTTTTGAAATGTTTCTCAGCAATTGTACTTCCGTGGATATTGTAAATTGTCATTTCACCATCAAACTGACATAAATCATCCCACGAAACATAAAGCAGTCCTTTCGTAGAAACCGGAAAAACTTTAAATGGATGTTGATTTTGCATTGGGAAAATTAATCCTGTATTTAATGGAGCATTATTTTCTATCCGGAAACCTTAACTGAAAGTTGTATTTCCCGGAACCTTGTATTTATCAAGTTGTGCTGGTCCGCAACTTGCACCGTCCAATCCTTGCTGGATGCAATCAAGACTCACGTAAGTTTCCGGTCGTTTGAAACTCCATATATTAAACTCGTGATATGGTTTCCATTGGTCTTGATCTGTGAAATGTTGAGCAATAAAGTTTAAATTCCCTGTGGAGGTAATTTTCAATCCTGCTTTTGTAGCATCAGCAATAGTCATCCAACGTATATTTTCTCTGTTTCCATTGCTCTTATTGTGTAAGTAATTTTCAAAAAAACCAGTCACAGTATTGCTATATTTACCAAAAAAAACAGCTTGATTACGATCAATATAACTTTCCTGAGGTCCGCGTCCGTACCATTCTACATTTTCCAGTCCAGACTTCAATACCATTTGCAAACCAATGCGCGGAATGCTCCCCAAACCACCATTATTTATAATGCTTGCTTTAACATCAATGGCACCTGTTGAATTTATCACATAGGTAACAGTATAAGGATAGGTGCCTAATGAGTTTACGGCACTCATAGAGGTAACAACACGAAACGTATTTGGATCTGCAGCGGGCGTAATTGTAAACGATTTGCAGGTAATAGTTGAAACACTATAGGTTCTTATTTCAGTATTTATACTTCGATAGTAGCTAAATTCAAGACCTTTACCGCCATTGATCATTTCCTGACCATTGTATTTCAAAGAGGTCATTATTCCAGATGTTTTATTAAAACTGGTACTGAAATTTTTACCCTGAATGGTTTGAATACTCCCTGCCAGCATTGTAGTCAACGGGTCACCTGTTGAATTATTAACAGCCGATAGTGCCGGGCGACTTTTAAGCAATATTTGATCGGAAGTAATTATAAATCCAGCCTTAGCCCACAGTTGATCCTGTTTGAGTGAAACGTATAAATTAAGGAAGTATTCACTGGCCGTATCAAAGGTTTTTGTGAAAGGTAATGTTAATATAATATCTGAGAATGGGTTGGTATCGGGTAAATCCATATTGCCCGATTCTACTGCTAACCCATCTTTTATTACTGTCCATTGCAAATTAAATTCATTGAGGTTGGTAAAGTCATATCGGTTCTTAACAAGAACTTTGCCAGTTAAAAGATTTGATGCCGACATTTTGATATATTGATAGATCTTTTTAACCTGAAGTGTCTTCGGAGTAGTTTTACGATCAGAGGTGACGATCCCGTTGATAGCCGCATCAAAATCATTTGGTATATCTCCAAAGTCACCTCCCATATAAAATTTATTAGGATCATCACCGTATTTATTAATTCCCTGATCCACCCGGTCCCAAATACATTCACCGATTATTCTCGAAGAGTTTTCAATACAATCCCAGTATTCATAGAGGTTCTCAATGGAATTTCCACGTGCTGATTAAAAATATCTGCTTTTAATTGAAATTCTCAATTTAAAATAATGAGTTATATATTTATCCGTTTTTAAATATTTTACTGTTTTTTTTTAATATCCTAATTAGTTTTATTTGTTCATCTAAGTATATTATATTTGAACTTGCACAAATAAGTACGATCTTTATTCTTACAACAAGTATTTCAATTCTTTTAATAACTGATAAATAAGTGACTTCTAAATTTAATCACAGTTTTCAATGTTTTGAATGCGATTTCAGTTTGCCATCATATTTTAAAGTCACCGTGATCATTTCAAACTAACGACTTGAACCTGGAATAGTTTACAGACAAAAAAAATAATGAACTAAGTTCTGGCTAATTTTAAAATTTTACCTAAAAATTAAACTAAAAAACTGGGTTTAAATCATTGTTTTAGCATTAGAAACTAAAAAAAATTGTTTTCATTTTAACGAATTGAAATCAGCTGTATAGATAAAATATTTCAAAGAAATCTCAAAATAAATTGTTGGAATTTTATTTAATATCAATTAATTAAGTAATTGAAAACAAATAAAGTCATATAATTTTTATTTAAATAAGGAAATAAGGGCAGGCATTTTTACTTAATATATTTCGACTAAGTTTTAAAACAAAAAATAAGGGTTAAAATTTTAAACCACTTAGATTTAATATTTTACCCTTTACAAAAAACCAAATACACCAGACTAAAAACCTTATTCTCTTATTAGGGATATTTGATAAGTCCTATTTTTCAATGAATATTATTAGGACAATATATTCGTATAATAACTTATATCGACAATAATTGCTTACATATACAAAATAATGGTATAAATTAAGTTGAATATGCATTTAAATATTTTCCTAATTTAATGGTATATCCTTTCTTTTCGATTAAAACATTTACACAATTCTTATTTGGCAATATGACAAATCATGTCTATGTTGAATTTGAAATAATTGTATGACAAAGCGATGAAAAATAGTCAAGATGGAGCCTTAAAATCCGGTACTTAATAGTTACATAAAATTTTATAAGTAACATAACTTACTGATATGCAAGGATTAAATGGGAAAGGTTCATGTACCTCTCTTTTCGCCAAAACGTTAAGCTAATGTGCATCTTCCAAAAGACAAACCCTACAAAATCAATGTTTTGTAGGGTTTTTTCATCTCACAGCTTTGTAATAAAGTAGTATGACAAGATTTCATGGAATCCGGCTTTACCGAATCAATTGGACTCTTAATACTAACATTCCCCCCTTGGGGACTTTCTCTAGATAATTCTTCAACTGTTTTTCCCATATTCCAATCACCTTTCATCATGATTGCAACTTGCATTTCTGTGGGCAATTTAGCCCGAATGCCCGTAGAACTTAATAGCTCGAATAATATGCATTAACCGGAGATTTATAAAATTTATAGTTTGTTACATAAGTTATGGAAACAATTAAATGTCACATTTTAAACACAACAAATTAGAACGGTGATTTACGTAGTCCCAGATAGCTATCGGGATAAAATCATACTTATTAAAATAATCTGCTTTTTATCCGCTCGATCAGCGTGAATCAGTGTTCTAATTTTTATTAAATACGACATTATATCCTTTTTTCTTCTTAGTATAAATTATTAATATTTTTAATGTTATTTTATTCTCAACATTATTTAGAAACAGATTTGATTTCAAAGATTTCTCACTATTAAACAAATCTGACAACTTTTCATGGTTTTTCTAATGACAAACTTATTTAAAATCAGAACCTGATGAACCATTTTTTGCACCTTGCATGATAGCATCAATAATGCCGTGATCAAGTATGGCACCTGTATTGCGATTAAACAACCACCCGGGCACATCCCAGCAAATAGGGATTAATCCTTTACTGAGTGCTGATTTTACGACATATCGATAATAATACTCCACCGAAGCACTGTTAAGCGCCTGATCTGAAGGCGGACTAAGTTTTCGTTTTCCAGCAGAAAATTCGCCTATAATTACCGGAATTCCCATATCAACAAATTTAGTTTTCATCTTATCAAAATTCTTTTCGACATCACTTTCTTCACCCCAAGTGGCATTGTGGGCAGAATCTGTTGTCGAATGATTATATTTCCCCCAATAATAGAACAATTTGCCCCAATCAGCATCTTTTTCCATTAGACAAAATTGGAATGGAGTATAATAATGAACTTCTGCTATTATACGGTCGGCAATTTTATCCACAGGCATGGCATTCATCAATTTATAGGTGTTATCAACATCCGTTGAAGGTCCCTGAACGATCAGGGTACGAGAACTATTGTTTCCTCCAGTTGCCCTGACAGCATCAATAAAGGTTTGGTGATAAGTCAATAAAACGGACATGGCGGTAGAGTCATGGGCATTAGGTTCATTGGCTCCGGCAAAAAGCAAATGTTCATCAAAATCTATGAAATATTTGGCAATTTGAGTCCAATATGCACGTTGCCGTTTATTGACTATATCCTGATTGGCTTTATTCACCCTGTTTTCCAGCCACCCTTTATCCCAATGCATGTTTATGATGACATATAGTTCGTCTTTAATACAATAATTCACAATCTCTTTTACACGAGCAATCCAGTCTTTATCAATAACACTTGTAACAGTGTCGGAGTGGATAAACCAGGATACAGGAAGCCTTACTGTGTTAAATCCGGCTGCCTTTACCGAGTCGATAAGTTGTTGGGAGGTATGACCTGCGCCCCAGGCACCTTCTCCACCTATAGCCTCAAGGGTGTTGCCCAGGTTCCAACCCACTCCCATCTTGCCGGCAATATATTGGGCTGTTGGCAATTCTGATTTTGCTGAAGCAGATGTGAACAGACCGCACGCGATGATAGTAAAAAAAAGTCCTCTTCTAAAAAAA
>Ga0302215_10002918_pt1 | contig 11646 bp, 4 predicted proteins | sample II_Fen_N3_1_FD_194580 | JGI IMG/M metagenome (GOLD analysis project Ga0302215, IMG submission 194580) | Peat permafrost microbial communities from Stordalen Mire near Abisko, Sweden - II_Fen_N3_1 | ecosystem: Environmental > Terrestrial > Soil > Wetlands > Permafrost | place: Sweden: Abisko... | reverse complement strand
GCACTTGCAGCAGTTCAATCAATTGCAGCGCAGACAGTTCTGACAGGTACAATTAAAGATTCAAAAACGCATGAGCCTCTGACAGGTGCCAATGTGTATGTTTTGAATTCGGAGAATCGTTCGCTGGGGGGTAGCATTGTAGATTTAAATGGAGAATATCGGTTACAAATCCCGGCACAACAAAATCTAACTATAAAATATTCGTTTGTTGGCTTTAGATCCAAAACATTGAAATTTAGTGGACAAAAGGTTGTCAATATTGAATTAGATGATGCGACTACATTTGAAGCGGTAGAAGTTACAGCAAAAAGAACCGACAAAAACGCATTAGGTCAAACTATGCGCGAACGTGTATCGGCTATATCTAAAGTAACAATGGAAGGTCTTGAAACAGCAGGTGTGACAAATGTTACTGAGGCACTACAAGGAGCTTTGGCAAATGTGGATGTTCTTACAGGCGCCGACCCTGGTTCCGGAAGCTCTATTCGAATACGTGGAACTTCTTCATTAAGTGCATCTTCAGAACCGTTATTTGTACTGGATGGTGTTCCAATGCCTGTTGATGTATCGTCAGATTTTAGCTTTGCCACAGCTAACTCTGATGATTATAGCCAACTATTAAATGTATCACCAAGCGACATCCTGAGTATCGAGGTATTGAAAGATGCAGCAGCCACAGCCGTATGGGGATCAAAGGGTGCAAACGGGGTACTGCTAATTACAACAAAAAAAGGTACTAAAGGAAGAATGTCATTTACTTATTCTACTAAATATGAATCAAGTAAAGAAGGCAGTTCCATTCCAATGTTAAATGCGAAACAATACATTTCGATGGTTCAGGATGCATTGTGGAATTCGATGAATGATGTTGGCCAGGGAACAAGTGATGCGCTTAAATATCAAAGCCTATTATACGACACTAAAGAAATTGGTGTTTTTCCTGATTGGGTGTATTTTAAAGAATACAATCAAAACGTAAACTGGCTTGACAAAGTGACTCAAAACGGGATGTCATTTGATAATAACTTTTCACTCTCCGGTGGTGGCGATAAAGCTAATTATCGTCTCTCATTAGGACATTTATCCAATGATGGTACCACTATAGGAACAAAGTTTGAGCGCTTTAGTGGTAAATTCACTATGCAGTATAAATTTTCTGACAAGTTGGATATTGAAACGAATTACAGTTTTACCCGTGGTATGAGAGATGCAACATACGATGACAGTTATGTGGATCCTAATGTAAGAAGTCAGGCATTGACAAAAATGCCTAATATGAGTCCATATATTATTGGTGAAAATGGAAATCCAACCAGCGAATACTTTACACCCTTCTCCTATTTTCAAGGGGGAACTGGTGGAGCATATGCTAGTAGTAAGCTATTTAACCCTGTTGCAATGGCTTATGAAGCAAAAAACAGAACAACTTCTGTTTCAAGTCTTATGATTTTTAATCTGCATTACAGATTCTTTGATGGTTTGGACTATTATGGAGTGATGGGATTTCAGTCTAATTTGAATAATACAAATAAGTATCTCCCACAAAGTGTTACGGGCGAATCGTATATAAATAAATACACTGGAATGAGTACTGAAAACGGTTCAGATGCCATGTATTTGACAACAGAAAACCGATTAATCTTTAATAAAACTTTTGCTGATAGACATAAAGTACTGCTTAGTGGTGTATGGCAAACAACCGATCAAAGCACGTCATCATTTTCAGGAACAACAACTGGTAGCTCAAGTTCAGGGATTACCGATCTTATTTCTGGCAGTAATTCTAAAAACTATGCAGGTGGTTCGGGACATGTAAGCTACAAAAGTGTAGGTGGTTTAATAAATGGTCAATACTCTTTCAATGAACGTTATATCATCAATGCGGGATTCCGTATGGAGGCTAGTTCAAGTTTATCTCCGGCAAAACGTTGGGGTGCATTCCCTACGGTTGGTGCAGCATGGGTATTTGGAGATGAAGACTTCATGAAAAGTTTTAAATTTATTTCGTTGGGTAAAATTCGTGTGAACTGGGGACAAAGTGGTAATTCACCTTCAGGTTCGGCACCTTATGTAGGATCGCTGAGTGCTATTGCCAATGGTTATGGACAATGGGCAGCAATACAACCTATAAAAGTACAATTGGATAATATTACCTACGAAACATTGACACAAACAAATCTGGGTATAGATTTTGGATTATTTGACAATAGATTGAATCTCTCGTTGGATGTATATGACAAAACAACCACCAATCTATTGCAAAAGAGTGTTGATGTACCAACTTCAACAGGTTATACTACAGTAGCCTATTATAACTCAGGTTCCATGAATAATAAAGGTTGGGATTTTTCCACCGACATTATGGTAATCAAGACAAAAGATTGGAGACTTAATGTCAATTTCAATATTTCACAAAACAAAAATGAAATTATTGAAATGCCTGAAAACAAACAAGGGCTGAACTATACATTTGGTAATAAAAGCTATGCGTATAAGTTTACAGCAGGTGAACCCCTTGGTTCATTCTACGGATATAAATACTTAGGTGTTTATCAAAATATGGCACAAACATATGCTCAGGATGCCAATAAAAACACGATCAATGACATTAATGGAAACCCGGTAGTGATCAAAAATGGAACTGTCAAAGTTTATCCGGGCGATGCTAAATATGCCGACATGAATAACGACGGTGTAATTAACAAATATGACATTGTTTATATTGGAAACTCCAATCCATTATTTATTGGTGGTTTTGGATTTAACCTGTCATACAAGAATGTTGGTATAGTTGCCACTTTCCATGGACGTGCCGGTCAAAAAGTTATCAACGCAGTACGTATGAATAATGAATATATGTATGGAAGTGATAACCAAAGTACAGCAGTTCTTCGTCGTTGGAGAAGCGAAGGCGACGACACCGATATCCCACGTGCATTATATGGAAGAGGTTATAATGATTTAGGTTCTGATCGCTTTCTGGAAGATGCATCATTTCTGCGTTTAAAAACATTAACTCTGAAATATGATTTACCAAAGAAAATATCAGAAATGCTACATATAAAAAAATTACAGGTGTATGCAACTGGTTATGATTTATTGACATTTACTAAATACAAAGGTCAGGATCCTGAAATTAGTCAGTCATACATAGATAAATTATACCCAATGTATATAGATGGTGCAGCGACACCAAAACCTATGCGTTTTGCAGTTGGTCTTAATCTTAATTTATAATAAGTTACAGATATGAAATTAAATCAATATATCGTATCGTTAGTGATACTTGCATTTGCAGCCACATCATGTCAGGATTATCTGACAGTTATGCCTGAAAATAACCAGAGTACAACACAATACTGGAAAACAAAAGAAGATGTTGAAGCTGTACTCATTTCAGGCTATATTAAACTTAGAGATGCCCAAGAATATTTATTGTTATGGGGTGAGGCACGCGGAAATGGTATTTATATGAGTACATCGGGTTCAACTGGATTAATAGCAGCTCAGAAACTTCGTTCATTCGATATTCTGGCAACTAATGATTTAGCAAAATGGGATAAGCTGTACGCCATCATCAATATGGCCAACTCTGTAATCAAATATGGTCCAACCGTAAAAGATGCATCGTTTAACGAAAATGTAATGCATTCATATTTATCAGAAGCATATTTTCAGCGTGCGCTGGCCTATTTTTATCTCGTTCGTTTGTGGGGAAATGTTCCATTTGTCAAAGAGCCTTATATAAACGATTCGTCACCTTATACCATTGCACAAACTACCGGCGATGAGATTCTTAAAAGTTGTTTAATCGATTTGAATAATGGTCTGGAATCAGCCAAAAGTAAATTTCCGGAAACAGATATTACAAATCCCATCAACACAAAGGGCCGTGCTACGAAATGGGCAATCTATTCACTCATCGCAGATATAAATCTTTGGTTAGGAAATTATGACGATTGTATTCCAGCATGTGATGCAGTAATCAATTCAGGTCAGGTTGGTTTAATCTCGAGCTCTAATTGGTTTGCAAATTTCTATCCCGGCAATAGCAACGAAAGTATTTTTGAAATTCAATACAGTTATACATTGAATCAAACAAACTCAATATTAACATGGTTTTCAACCAATAAAAATTACTTCATTTCACCCTATCAACAGTTTATGTTTGAATCGAATGCAACAGACATACGAGGGAATAAAGCATCTTATACAGCTACTGACAGCAAAATCTGGAAATATATTGGATACAAAACAACAACTGATCCAGCCAACTCTGCAGATGTAAGAAGTGCCAGTACTCAAAACGACCAGCACTGGATTATTTATCGCCTGGCTGATATTTATTTAATGCAGGCCGAGGCATATACAATGAAAGGTGACTCAGCTAGTATCGCAAAAGCAGTTACTTTGCTTAATGCAATTAGAAAACGCGCCGGTTTGCTAGAATCGGCAGGAAACGCTGAGAAATTGGGTATGATGAAATTAATTCTTGAAGAACGTCAACGTGAATTTTTCTGTGAAGGTAAAAATTGGTTCGATTTAGTTCGTATCGGTCGCAGATTAAACCCGGGATTTAAAGATATGTTTATCGATCAGGTTTTACAAGTAGCTTCGGCCAGCACAAGTGCAATGGTGAGAGCCATTCTTCAGGACCCGAACTCATGGTATCTACCTATCCACAGTGATGAGCTGATTACCAACAGCTTATTGGTTCAGAATCCTTATTATGCTAATCTGGGTAACTAATTAAAAGGAAAAAACATGAAAAAAATAGTTTATATAGTTACGATATTAATCGTTGGATTCTACTCATGTGTAGATCCTTATGCAGCTGATTCAACTTATATTAAAGATACAAGTGCATTGTCAGCAGCATCGTATATGGAACGAACAGATTCCTTAAATGTATCTATGTGGGTACAGTTGCTTAAATACACAGACTTATTTAACACACTAAATCTTGCAGCAAATTACACTTGTTTTGTTCCAAGTAATGATGCAATGAAAGCTTATCTGACAAAGAAAGGAGTTGCAAACGTTACTGATTTAAACATCGACGATGCAAAGTTGCTTGTCAAATATCATACAATAAAAGGTACTTTATACAGCTCAGTCAGTTTCGAAGAAGGTGTAATACCTGATACTACTGCTACGGGCGATTATCTTTCCACATCATTCGAAGTAGATGGTGGAGCTGTCCGTATAAATACGGAAGCAACAATCACCAAAACTGTAAAAACAAACAATGCATACATTCATGTACTGAATGCTACATTAACTCCTGTAACCGAAACGATTTGGGATAAATTACAATCAAGCGATTTTAGTATATTTCGTCAGGCAGTGATTGCTACCAGAATGGATACTGCATTAAGTAAAGTTACTGATTTCATTTCGCTTGTAAAGCATACCTATCATTACACGCTTTTTGCCGTGCCCGATAGCGTTTATAAAGCAAATAATATAAATTCATTCCAGACTCTGTGTGATTCGTTGAAATCTGCAACTGATTATACTTCGACAACAAATGCACTAAATTTATATGTAAATTATCATCTATTGAATCAACAGATTTCTTATGCTACTTTGGCCAATTTTTCGTTAACCGATACTAAGCGTTCGAAAAATTATAGTACAATGGCAACTAATCAGTTATTTAATATTTCTGAGGTAAGTAAAATTCTATATATAAATTATAGTTCAACAACAGGTAAAGGAGCCAAGTTTTTATCTATAAATAAAAACTGTAAAAATGGAGTTGTGCATATAATCAGTGATGTTATGCGTGTTCAGGTTCCAAAACTTACAACTATAGTGTGGGAATTCACCGATTATCCTATTTTAGCATCTACATTGTCGAAATACCGGGTATCTGGTTTAACCAGCCAGTACACAAGTTTATTATCTCCAACGGTGGCAACCTGCTATAAATGGTTATCAATTCCGGATTCAAAACCAGGATTAACCTATGTTGTTGCAAATAAGAATGAGACAGAATCCTACAAAGCCATTAATTACGATTACTTGCTGCTGAATCTGGGAACTTATGGCTGGGTAGAAATGACAACCCCATCAATTCTAGCCGGAAAGTATACAATTACGTTTGGACATTATAATCTTATACAACCTGCAACAATTGGAAAAGTAGGAAAACTCTGGTTTATTGTTGATGGTGCTTACGTAGGCACTCAACCTGTTACAACTCAAGGTGCAAATACTACTAAGAGTGCTTATACTACTTCCTCGGTTGGAACAGTCACATTTACTACAACCGGTCAGCACAAAGTACGTATCTTAGCAGCAGACACTTATTCTTCATATATTGATTGTTTGACATTTACACCTTAATCAGGTTCGGAAAATACAATTAAATTGAGTAAAATAACAAGATTTCACACAGCAGTGTAATCAATAAAATATAAACAAATGAACAAGATATATTTAATTTTAGTGGGCATGGTCATTTTGTTCTCTTCCTGTAACGAAAGATGGGGTGAGTACTTTGGAGCTTCCAACTCTGAAGAAAAAATGGACACAACAATTGTTCAATACCTGAGTAATCATAAAGAGTATTCTCAATACTACGATATGCTAAAGAAAACCGGATTGGACAAAGAACTTTCAAAAGACCAGGAAATAACGGTATGGGTAGTAAATAATACTGCCATGTCAGCCTCAGGTATTACCGACAACGATACATTACGAATGAAGTATCACCTTAATAACCTGCCATTTCTGCGTTCGAATCTAAAAACAGGATTGAGAATACGTTCATTTAATGGAATTTATTTTCAGATAACTCAAAAACACGATTCTATATTTGCAAACTCTTCGTTGGTTACAAAATCTGTACGATTGAAAGATGGCGTTGTACACGAGTTAAATGCACTTATGAAATCCCGTATTAATATTTACGATTATTTGAAAAATCTGGGTAACGACTATTCTATTATTCGTGACTCAATTTTCAAATATAATGTTGATCTTTTTGATAAAGCAAATTCAACTCCTATTGGTGTTGATAAAACCGGGAATACAGTTTATGACTCAATTTTCCATGTTTACAACCCACTTTTTGCGACAGTCGAATTTAACTCTGAATTTAAACAATTCACCATATTCTTACCAAGTAATGACGTGATAAAAAGTTGTTATTCAACATTACAAACCACCTATGCTAATATGGGCAAAACATTGGCTAAGACTGACTCGACATTGGCTTTTAAATGGATAAAAGAAGCTATGTTCTACAATGGTGAAATTACTGATTTCAGTGTAAAAGACATTAATTCAGCATTTAGTAGAGTTTGGCGTACAACTGTTCAAAAACTTGACATTGCGAATCCGGAGTTTATGAGCAATGGTCTTATTTACAAGACAAATAAAGTTAAGGTCCCAAACAATGTTATTATCACAAGAATTAAATCGTTAGTAGAATATTGGGAATATCAGGATGCCGATAAAATTTATCCAAGCCCCGATGATCTATACACATTCAAGGGTTTAAAAGGTAGCCCATCTATATATGTAGCCGATGCTACACCTAAACCAGCAGTACTTCCAAACTATATAGTTCTGAACGTACCGGGTGATCTTACTAAAAATGATACATTATCGGTAGAATTTCCACCTTTGGAAAAATATACTACTCCAGAGGATGGTAAATCACACGTTCGTGTAATGAAAGTACCAACAGGTGAATATAATCTGTATATGGGATTCTGGAGTTCAAATCATCCTTACGTAAATATTTATTTTAATGGAACAAAGGTTATGACCGATTTACAGGCTGGTTTATCTTCGCCCTGGAACTATGACCGTGTAACTGAAACAGAAAAAGACTTGAACCCGACAAATGGTGTTGCTAAATGGGATGGACTTGGTGGATTAGTAGGAGTAGTATATGTAGATGGTGACGGAATGGCTTCGTTCAAAATTAAGGTGGAATACTCAAAATCAGCAGCAGCAGGTACAAAAAAGACTTTGGACATTTACCATTGGGCTCTGAAACCCACATCAAACAATTATTAATCGATTAAATTTCAATACGATATGAATAAATTCAAGATATTTGCACTCAGTATTGCATTGTTTTTTAGCATGATGACGGTTTTTGCTCAATCAGAAAACTGGACATTATCAGGAACTGTATTTGAACCGTATGGTAAAAAGCCTATTGAGGGTGCTGTTGTAAGCATTACAGGTTTAAAAAATTCAGTAAAAACCGATGAAACTGGTAAATTCACAATCAAGCTATCATCATCGATGGGTGAAATTAGCGTTTGGTTTCCCGGATATTACACCAACGTTCAACCAATAGCAGGTCGAAATACAATAAATGTGACCTTAATACCTGAAAATAAATCAGGTTATTCTGAGAATATGCTTTTACCGTTTAAAGGTTCTACGAATATTCGTGAGAAACAAACAAATTTATATGCCATTCAGAAAAAAGATGTCAGCATAAACAAAACAGATGTAGAACAAATTCTCTCTAAAATACCCGGTATGCAGGTTATTGGTAAAAGTGGAATGCCGGGAGAAGGGAGCTTCTTTGGAATTCGCGGAACAAATACACTTACAGCCAATTCATCTCCATTAATTGTAGTAAATGGCATTCCGTACATGCCCGATATGAATGAATCAGGTATTATTGGCGGATTTTCAAAAAGCATTTTAAACTCATTGAATCCTCGTGATATTGAGAACATAACTGTTTTGAAAGGTGCCGATGCTACATTGTACGGTTCGTTGGGGTCAAACGGTGTCATAATGATTGAAACAGACAAAGCCGTAGACTTAAATACTAAAGTAGAATTCAGTTCACAGTTTGGTGTAGATATGAATCAGGCAACAATGCCGGTTATGGGAGTTAGTGACTATAAAAAATATATCGGCAATGTGGCTTTAACAAAGTATTCCGATATGGCAAACGTTCTAACTCAATTTCCATTTCTGGTAGATGATCAGAATTATTATTACAAATACCTGTATAATAATAACACCAACTGGCAAAGTCAGATTTACTCACCGGGACTGACTACAGATAACCTGTTAAAGATAAAAGGTGGCGACGAAATTGCAAAATATGACGTATCAATTGGATACAAACAAAAAGGGGGTCAGGTTACAGGGACAAGTTATTCGAAATATTATGCACGTCTTAATGCCGATGTAAATTTAAGCAGGAAAATTACATTCAATTCATCCATTATGATGTCATATATGGATTACAATCTGCAGGAACAGGGAATGCTTGAAGCTACCAATCCTGTTTTGGCAGCTATGAAAAAAGGACCATTGTTTTCTCCTTACAAAAAGGATGCAAGTAACAATTTACTTCCCGATTATGCCGTAGTTCGCAACGCAGACGGAACACTGATTGAGAATAATATGGTAAGTAATCCTTTGTCATTGGTGAATACAGTTGGTGCAAACGAACAAGACTATGATGTTCAGATTAATAGCGGTATAAACTATAAAATGAACAATGAAATAAATATTAGTGGTATCATGGGCTTGTATTATTTCTTTAGTCGCCAGAATATGTTCGTACCGGGTATTACCGAGGAAAGTATTATGCCTTTAAATAATCAACTGGCAACAAACACAGTACGTTCTGCTCAGGACATTACATTCAATACCTACTTCAATCTGAATGCTAATTACAACAAAACCTTTAACGGACTTCACGCTGTAAAAGCTTCGGTTGGCGCACAAGTTGCAATGAATGGAAATTCATACGATGCAGGGTCTGGTTACAATACGGCTAATGATTTTTACAAAACCCTCGGTTTTGTAACATCCTCAAGCAGAAATTATTTTGGTTATGAAAATGTTTGGAATTGGTTGAATTACAATGCCAATGCTCAATACATTTACAATCACCAGTTTGCCGTAGGTGCAACAATGGCCGTGGACGCTTCCTCATCGACAGGAACAGCTGCTTCATTGTATCAGGTTTATCCTTCGTTAAACCTAAGTTGGATGGCAAAAAACAACCTGCTGAAAGATGTTGATTTAATCAACAAATTAAATGTTCGTGCCGAATATGCCACAACTGGTAATAGCCGTTTCTCATCATCATTGAGTAAATATTACTATATCAATAAAGTCTATCGTGAGCTTTCGGGTTTGACAAGAGCCGGTGTTCCTAATACCGAAATAATACCGGAATTAAACATTACCAGAAATTTGGGTCTGGATCTATCACTTATTGACAATAGACTTGACATAACAGCTGACATTTATAGCACACTAAACAGGAATTTGATTATGCCGGTTTCGATTTCGGCTGCATATGGTACAGATTATTTATATAAAAATGCTGCAAGTGCTGAGAATACCGGCTTTGAAATTGGAGCACAGTTCGCGGCCATTCAGACTAAAGATCTAAAATGGTATGTTGGTGCAACTATTTCTTCAAACAGCAGCAAAGTAACCTCTTTAGGAAATCAATCTCAATTGAAAATGGAAATGTCGGATGGTTCAGCTGTAATATCTCAAATAGGTCAGCCACTATATAGTTTCTATGGTTTAAAAACAGCCGGTGTATTCTCAACAACAACAGAAGCTGCAACTGCCGGGAAAGGTGGCTTAGTTCCACTTAAGAATGCTGCAGGAGCAACATATTCAGCTGGTGATATTCATTTTGTTGATCAAAATGGTGATAATGTTATTGATGACCGGGATCGCGTAAACCTTGGAAGTGCCGATCCAAAATTGCTTGGAAGCATCAACACTTCAATACAATATAAAGGATTTGAACTCTCTGCTAATTTTGGTTACAGTGTTGGTAACAAAATGTATAATGCGGTTCGCAGAAGCATGGAATCGATGAGTGATTTTACAAATCAACTAATTTCAGTCAATAATCGTTGGATGAGCGAAGGACAAATCACAACTATGCCTCGCGCCACTTTTGCCGACCCAATGGGCAATAGTCAGTTTTCAGATCGTTGGATTGAAGATGCGTCCTATGTAAAACTGAAAGAATTGACATTGAGCTATAATTTGAAGTTCATGGGCGGAACCACCATTTACATTTCTGGGGAGAATCTGTTTACAGTAACAAATTACCTGGGTTTAGATCCGGAAACCATGTATTCATATGACACATCACTTCGTGGATTTGATTATGCAAAAGTTCCACTAGCTCGCTCGTTTAAAATTGGATTCAACGTTAAATTATAATTACACATGAAAAAGACAATATATACAGTTCTATTTATTTCAGTTTCGCTGGTTTTTGGCGGTTGTACGGATTTCTTTAGTCCAGATACATCTGAAATTCTATTGGAGAAAAATTATGTAGGTGATTATACCGAATTATATTCCGGTTATATGGGAATTGCTGCAACAGTTCAGGATGTAGCCGATCAGGCATCGTTCATGGAAGGATTACGGGGTGACTTATTGGAACCAACACAAAATGCACCACGCGAAATATGGGATGTGTATAATCATGAAGATCTGACCGGTAATTCATTTGCAAGTCCTAAAGGTTATTATAACGTGATTATGAATGTAAATGATTATTTGAGCCATGTTTTTGCATATCGTCAGAAAGATTCAACATCTATCTCCGAAACTACGTACAGAGGACTGGTTGGTGGAGCACTTCGCTACAAAACCTGGGCTTAC
>Ga0302215_10002917_pt1 | contig 11648 bp, 17 predicted proteins | sample II_Fen_N3_1_FD_194580 | JGI IMG/M metagenome (GOLD analysis project Ga0302215, IMG submission 194580) | Peat permafrost microbial communities from Stordalen Mire near Abisko, Sweden - II_Fen_N3_1 | ecosystem: Environmental > Terrestrial > Soil > Wetlands > Permafrost | place: Sweden: Abisko... | reverse complement strand
ACCAGATATCGCAAAAGCTACTTTATCATTTATTAGTGAATATGGTAGATGGGATGATATTCTAACATTGCTAGATACAGAATTAAAAGATGCAGCAATGGTGATTATCAAGAAACAGATTAATGATGACTGGGTACATATGCATGATGAGAAACATATATCTCTTTTAGGTAAATGGTTGCCAAGTACAAATGCTTCGTCTAAAGAGACAAAAAGACTAGGTAGAATGATACGAGATGAAATAAACTATCCTGATAAATCTTACCGAAAGATGCTAACTAAATTTCGTGCTTACCTAAAAGTAGTCGAAGTTAGTATGAGTAGTAAAGAATGGGATAAGATTGATTATTCAGCAGTTCCTTCAAGAGCAAATCTAATCTATAACGGAGCGTTTCTCAGAAATGACGAAGATAGAAGACGAGGTTTCTTGGAAAAGGTAAAAGACGGAACTGAAAAAATCAATTCAGGAGTTTTATTTCCACATGATATTGTACATAAGTACAACGAAGGATATTACGGACTCAAATCTAAAGATGATACCCTTGAAGAGTTATGGAAGGCTTTGCCGGATATGATTAAAGGAAACGGTAATACTATATGCGTAGCTGATGGTTCAGGAAGTATGCGTCAGGAAATTAGTGGCACTAGTGCAACATGTTTAAGTGTAGCAAATGCGTTAGCAATTTACTTTGCGGAACATTCAATTGGTCAGTTTAAAGACAAGTATATTACATTTAGCAGTAGACCACAGCTTGTTGATTTTAAAAATGCTAATTCACTTAGGGAAAAATTGGAAATTGCTTTAAGATATAACGAAGTAGCAGATACAAATATTGAAGCAGTGTTTGAGCTTATTTTACAAACAGCTATTAATACTAGTATGAGTCAAGAAGATATACCAAAAAACATATTAATATTATCTGACATGGAATTTAATGGTTGTGCTACGAGCAACTCTGGTAGAGGTATTAAGAAAACATTGTTTGACAATATCACAGACAAGTATGCTTCACATGGTTACAAATTACCAAGACTTGTTTTTTGGAATATTTGTAGTCGTACCGGTACAATTCCGCTAAAGACTAATGATCTTGGTGTAGCACTTGTAAGTGGTTTCTCAGTAAATATTTGCAAAATGGTGTTAAGCAATGAATTAGATCCGTATAAGTGCTTAATAGAACAATTAAGTACTGAAAGATATCAACCAATAGGAGATGCTGTAAAGCCTTTTATTTAAACCAACAAAGGATAAAATAATATATTTAAGGAGATAATTATGAGTTTGAGAAAATTAGAAAGAAGTATTGTGAAAGCAAAGTGTTACAACGATAGCCACAGTACAAAGAATTTTGGAACAATGTGGGATGATTTCAAAAAGGAAAAACATGGTGATAAGATTCCTAAGAATACTTCTAAAAAGAAACAACATCACTACGACAACTCTAATCATTTCATTCAGGGCATCAGAAACCTGCGAGATGCTGTTATCGAAATGAAAGAAAATAGAAAGAAAGAAAAAGAAATAGCGGATGCTCAGGTAGAAGCTTAAAACGAAATATGTGCTTAATGGCTTAGTTGTTAAGCACATATTTTTTACTATAAAGGAGAAATAATTATGGATAAAAGCGACTTAGGAAACAGAATGAAAGCTTATGAAAATGTAAGTAGGAACTTTTTAATAAAGAGAATGCCTGTAATAATACGTCTGGATGGTAAGGCATTCCATTCTTTCACAAAAGGTTTTGAAAGACCTTTTGATTACATATTTTTAAACACAATGCAAGATACTATGAAGTACCTATGCGAAAATATTCAAGGATGTGTTTTGGGCTATACTCAATCAGATGAAATTACTTTAGTGTTAATAGATTATAAAAGATTAAATTCATCGGCATGGTTTGATAATAATATTCAAAAGATGTGTAGCGTATCGGCTAGTATGGCAACAATGGCATTTAATAAAAACTTTGAATTAAATGTTAAAAGTAGTTTATTCAAAAAAGAAACAGAAACTTATCTAAAGAAAGTGGGAACTGCAACATTTGATAGTAGAGTTTTTAATGTTCCAAAAGAAGATGTTTGCAATTGTTTAATATGGAGACAACAGGATGCAACTAGAAATTCAATTCAATCAGTTGGTCAGGCTAACTTTTCTCAAAAAGAATTACATAAGAAATCATGTAACGTTATTCAAGATATGCTTATGGAACAAAAGGGTATTAACTGGAATGATTTACCTGATATGTTAAAAAGAGGATCTTGCTGTGTAAATGCTGAATATATTCACTTGACTGAAGGAGTTAAATCATCTTGGGTAGTTGATGTTAACATACCTATATTTACAAAATTTAGAAAATATATTGAAGATAGAATTTTATATTTCCCTCAACCGGAAAGAGGATTAAGAGCCAGTATGTGTGTTTTTGATGATTTTGCAGGTGAAAAAATATGATGGAAAAATATAAAATAATTGAAGAAGATGAAAAGTATGGAATAGGTATTATTTTAACAAATACAGAAATGATACTATTGAAAGATTTACTTTCTGACAGAATATCAGAAATGGATTCTATGCTTAAAAAGGTAGATGTAAACAAGTATGTAAGCATTAATAAATTAAATGCAAAAATTAGCAGTATGCACAAACTTGGTGAGGCTTCTCAAGAATGTATGGTTAGTGAATCTAAAGTTACTTCAAGAAGAGATGTCGATCACGATGAATAAGAATGAAAATATAGCTAAGAAAACATGGAAAGAATTTAGAGACTCAGGAATGCTTTGGTGGATAAACATGATACTACATACATTTGGTTGGGCTATTGTTGTATATGAAAACCTAGATGGTTATGTAGAAGCTCACCCTGCTAGAGTTAAATTTAGAGGATTTGATGAAAGCAATAATACTGAAGGTTATAAAAAAGTAAGCAATTATCTAAAAGATAATATTGATGAGTTACTAAAAGAAAGTAGAGATTAGATTTTTAATGACAGCAAGAGAACTTATTAAAGAAAACGGATACGAGGATATAGTGATATTTGAAAACCCATCTTATGACAGTGCATTAATTGGAATTAGCGAAGACAATAGAGCAATTTATGACTATGACAAAATGATAGAATTTCTAATGTCAGAAGATGATTTAAGTTACGAAGATGCGGCAGATATGATTAGTTACAACACTGTTAGATCTTTGCAGTATACACCTAATTCACCAATAATATTATATCCTCTTATAGATTTTGACAAAGTGGGAGGTGAGGAGAATTAAAGATATATATTTTATGAGTGATCCACACTTTGGTCATGCGAATTCAATTAGATTTGACAACAGACCGTTTCTAACTGTAGAAGATATGGACAACGAATTAATAAAAAGATGGAACAGTGTGGTAAAAGCAGATGACATTATCTATATTCTTGGAGATATTAGTTGGCATAACACCGGAAAAACATTTGAGATATTTAGTCAGCTAAATGGTGAGAAACATCTTATTAGAGGTAATCATGATAAATCGGAAAAATATCCGGTTAAACTAAAAGTTTTATTCAAAGAGATTGTTGACTACAAAGAAATTAAAGTAGATGGAATTGATGTAATACTTTGCCACTATCCTATCCCATGTTTCAACAAACATTTTTACGGTTCAGTGCATCTATATGGACATGTGCATAATAGCCATGAGAACAACTACATAGAGAATCTAAGGTGGCAGTTTAATGAACTTGATATTCCATGCAATATGTATAACGTAGGTTGCATGATGACATATATGGATTATACGCCTAAAACATTGTTAGAAATAATTTCGGCAGATATTATTTTGAATCAAGACAAACACAAACAAATAGAAAGAGAGGTAAATTAAATGACAAGAGAAGAATTTGAAAGAGTTTTTTTAGGAAATTGGTTGTCACCAAAAGATGCTTTTATAAAATCATCGGATGAAAAGGGTTTTATATTTAAGGATTCAACAGATAAAAGATATAGTATGTACACAAAAAAGGAGGAGCCAATGAAATTAATAGAAACAAGTGAATCAACAATAGCTATAAAATTAATGAAAGATATGAGAGTTGATGAAAAAAGAATGATATTTGATTTTGATATTACTAATAGTATTGACAGGGTTATATTTAATAATCCGGCAACAATAGTAATATGGAATGATGGAACAAAAACAGTAGTAAAGGCATACAATGAAGAGTTTGATAAAGAAAAAGGTTTAGCTATGGCTATTATTAAATTCCTTTCTGCAAACAAGGGTAACTTTAATAATGTGTTCAAGAAGTTTATTCCTGAGTTAACTGCAGAAGAAGGCGTGTCTGAACTTAAAGAGGTTGAGTTGACGGTTGGTGAAGTTCCTGAATCTACAGAAGTAGAAAGTGAGACTGTACAAGAAACAGTCGAAGATTTAATTGATTTAGTTAAAGCAATTTCTGATTCAATAAACCAATGCATAATACCACCTATGCCTATGCCGACTAGTTTTTTAGATTATCCTCAGAGTCAAAATCAGGTGTGTTATGAAAGTCAAGCACAACAACAAACGCTAGAGTTTGTACCGCCTAACCATTTTGAAAAACCATTTGAAAACCCGCCTATACCAGTGTCAAATGATGATGCTAGAACGATTGCGGACTTAATGACAAATATACAATTAGAAAAGTAAGCAACAACATTAAAGGATAAAATAATATTGACTTCTTTAAGCAAACGTGATAAAATCATAGTACTTTAAGAAGTCTTTTCTATTACTATTAAAGGATAAAATAATACATAACAAGGAGGAATTAAATGAGTTACGCAGATCAAATTTTTATTAACATGTGTCAAGATATCATAGATAATGGTATTGATACTTCCGGTGAGAAAGTTAGACCAATATGGACTGATACTGGAGAATCTGCTTTTACAATTAAGAAATTTGCGGTTGTAAACAGATATGATTTAAGAAAGGAGTTTCCTGCACTTACTTTAAGAAAAACAGGAATCAAATCTTGTATTGATGAATTACTTTGGATATGGCAAAAAAAGAGTAATAACATTAATGAATTAAACAGCAAGATTTGGGATGAATGGGCAGACGAAAAAGGTAGCATAGGTGAAGCTTACGGATACCAGATTGGACAGAAAAGTAGATACAACGAGGGATGGTTTGATCAGATAGATAGAGTTATCTATGATTTAAAAAATAATCCATATAGCAGAAGAATCTTAACTAACATATATGTTCATCAAGATCTACACGCAATGAGCTTATATCCATGTGCTTACAGTATGACATTTAATGTTACCAAGAACACTCAGACAGGTAAGTTAGTATTAAACTCAATACTTAATCAGCGTTCAAATGACGTTCTCGCAGCTAACAATTGGAACGTATGTCAGTATGCTGTATTAACACATATGCTTGCTCAGGTAAGCGATATGGAAATTGGAGAGTTTGTTCATGTTATAGCAGATGCACATATTTATGACAGACATATTCCTGTTATAAAGGAACTTATTAAAAGAGAACCAATGGCAGCCCCTAAATTTTGGATGAACCCTGAAATAAAAGATTTCTATGATTTCACATCGGAAGATTTTAGATTAGATGATTATGAAACTCATCCACAAATCAAAGGCATTCCAATCGCTGTGTAAAGGAACAAATAATATTAATGCAATAAGCATGTATCAAAAAAAACATAAACCTGCAAATATCTATTTAATTATAGGTGCTTCAGGTTCAGGTAAAACAACGGTAGCAGAAATTATCAGTGAAAGATATGGATTGACTATTTTACCTAGCTACACGACTAGACCAAAACGTAAAGAAACAGATGTAGATCATATTTATATCTCAGTAGATGAATATATTGAATTACCAAACAAGGTAGCTACGAATTGTACTAATAATAATTTTTATTGTGCTACAAAAGAGCAAGTTGACAACAATGATTTATATGTTATCGACCATAGTGGATTAAAGATGATGCGAGAGTGTTATCTTGGAGCTAAAAAGTGCATATCTATATTTATTGATTTGGACACAGATACTCGAATAGAGAGAATGAAACTTAGAGGCGATAATAAAATAAACATTGCAGCAAGGCTTTCTAATGACTTCTTGGAATTCGATGGATGTAAAGAAATATGTGATTACGTTGTAGACGGTCTAGTATCAAAAGAAGTAGTTGTTTCTCAAATCTGGAATATAATTTGTGAAAATGAAAAATGGGATGAAATATATGGCAAAGAGTAAAAAAGCTAATGTAGAAGAAATTCTTGAAATTGAAAAAGAAGTTTTTCTATTCTGCATTAATCCTCAATGTAGCAAAATTGATTGCTTAAGAAATTATTGTAATCACCCACCTAGAGGAACAATTATGAATGCAACTAGGTATTATCCTAAACTTATTACAGATAAGAATAATGTTACAACTTTTAAATGCGAAGGCTACATTACAGATTAAGGTGGTGAAAATGGAAATGTTTAATATTTATTTAAGTGGTGCTTGTAAGCACTTAGATGAAAAAGATCAGAATGTATGGCGAGAGTCTGCAAAGGATTATTTTTCACAAATAGTATGTACCCATTCAAAAATTAATGCAATCAATCCAAATGATTATTTCAATTATTTTAATAGTACTTTCAAGAATGATAAACAGATAAAACAACATTTTATGTGGATGATTAGACAAAGTAAATTAATGCTAGTTAATCTAAATCATTCTGATAAGTCTTGCGGAACAGGTCAAGAACTTCAAGAAGCAATCAATTGTAAAATTCCTATTATTGGATTTGGTACAGAGAATATATATCCTTGGTACGAGGTTGATTGTGATGTGGTATTTGAAACTGAGATTGAAGCATTGGAATATATTAGGAATTATTACATTTTATAAATTTGAATTCAAGGAGGAAAAATGAAATCAATATTAAAAGAAATAAATGGTGATGTTGAAAAATTAAATAGTCTTTTAGAAAACGATGGTAATTTTGCATATTCTATTACAGAAGGTGGTTATTATACAAACGATGGAGTAGTAGTTAGTATAAACAGAAGCCCATATAAAGGAAGTCTGTATGCTATTTCAAAAAATGGTGAGTTTAATATTGATAAATGGGCTAACTATATAATTGAACTATTCAATAATAATGGTAATTAACAATAGAAAACTAAAACAAAATTTTATGTGGTTAAGTTTAAATCAGACTTAATCACATAAATAATTACAAATAGTTACAAATAATAATAAATAAAGAGATAAAAAGACTTTATCAGAGAAATAATAAAAATCGAAAGGAAATAATTAATGACAGTACAAGAATGGCTTGGAAAAGAAAATCAAATTGGTATTGATATTTGGGAAAACAAATATTGTTACGAAAATGAAACATTTGATGAATGGCTTGATAGAGTTTCAGGTGGAAGCAAAGATTTAAGACAACTAATCATAGATAAAAAGTTTTTACCCGGAGGTAGAATTTTATCTAACAGAGGATTAGATAAATTAGGAAACAAAATAACATTGAGTAACTGTTATGTTGTTAGTCAACCAGAAGATAATATTGAATCAATATTTGAAGCTGCAACAAAACTTGCTAGAACATATTCTTATGGTGGTGGTTGCGGAATTGATATAAGCAAGCTATCACCAAGAGGATCTAAAGTTAATAACACAGCAAAAGTTACTAGCGGAGCAGTTTCGTTTATGGAATTATATTCATTAGTTACTGGATTGATAGGACAAAATGGGCGTAGAGGAGCTTTGATGATTTCTATAGATTGCGACCATCCTGATTTGGAAGAATTTATAGGAATTAAATCTGATTTAGAAAAAGTAACAAAAGCAAATATTTCTATTAAAATTACTTCTGATTTTATGCAGGCAGTAAACAATAAAGAGAAATTCATGCTAACTTTTACTAGAAAAGAAACAAAAGAAGTGATTACAAAAGAAGTTGATGCATATGAAATATTTAATAAAATTTGTAGAATGAATTGGGATTTTGCAGAACCCGGAATGTTGTTTTGGGATCGAATTGAAAACTGGAACTTATTAAGTGGTTATGAGGATTTTAAATATGCAGGAGTAAATCCTTGTGCGGAAGAACCCCTTCCGGCGGGTGGCTCATGTTTGCTCGGAAGTACCAACCTTGCAGTATTTGTTAAAATGGATGCACAAGGTAAATTGTATTTTGACTTCATAGGTTTTAATGATACTGTTCGTAAATCTGTAATAGCACTAAACGAATTGTTAGATGAAGGACTACCTTTACATCCGTTGGAAGAACAGAGAAAGTCAGTTAGTGAATGGCGACAAATTGGATTAGGCATATTCGGATTAGCTGATATGCTTATCAAACTAGGAATTAGATACGGAAGTAAAGAATCAATGTTGTTATGTGATCAAATAGCAAAAGCAATGGTAAATTCAGCACTTGAACAATCTAGTCTGTTAGCAAAAGAATTTGGAACATTCCCTAAATATAATATTGATAATACATTTAAATCAAATTATTTTTATACATGTACAAATCCAGAAACTAAGGCATTAGTAAGCAGATACGGATTGAGAAATTCACAATTATTAACAGTTGCACCAACTGGTAGTTTGTCTACAATGTTAGGCGTTTCAGGTGGCATAGAACCTATATATGCTACACACTATGAGAGAAAAACAGAATCACTTCATGGTAAAGATGTTTATTACAATGTTTACACTCCTATTGTAAAAGAATATTTAGATAAAAATAATTTAGATGATGTAGCAGATTTACCTGAGTATTTTATTACAGCACAAACTTTAGATTATAAAGAGAGAATTCATATGCAAGCTGTATGGCAGCAATATATAGATGCTTCAATTTCATCTACTGTAAATGTACCTAATGATTTTACAGTAGAAAAGGTAGAGGATTTATATACTTATGCTTGGGAAAATGGTTTAAAAGGTGTAACTATTTACAGAGATGGTTGTGCAAGAGCAGGCATACTTACTACACAAGACCGAAAAGATATTACCGAAGCAGTTGAAAATGCAGATACTGAAGAAGAAATTGAAGAATTACTTAGAGGATATATTCTCAAAGTAGAAGATGATGATGTAATAGGTAAGAGAGCTAAATTAACAACTGGTTGTGGAACTTTATATTGTTTAGCATTCTTTGATTTAATCACTGGTGATCTTAGAGAAACATTCTTCCCTATTAGCGAAGGTGGTTGTCAGTATAATATTCAAGCAATTTCAAGATTAGTTAGCTTAAATGCTAGAGGTGGAGTTGCATTAGAAGATATAACTAAACAACTAAAAAAATGTGGTGGTTGTAAATCATATACCGATAGAGCTAAAAGAATCGGAGATACAAGTCCGGGAACATCTTGTGCATCGGCTGTAGGTAATTCACTAAATAAAATGCATAAAGAAATGTTAGAAATGTTAAATCTTGTAGAAATCAATAAAGATAAAGTTGATGAAATTAGAAAAAAAATCAAACCGAATATTGTTGAAAATGACTGGATGGATTACGAAGATACAGCAAATAGTTGTGGAATAAATTGTTCTGATTGTTCGGTTGAAACTTGTAAATCAAATAAAAACGAAAGTATAAAAAACCTTTGTCCTGAATGCAAGGGAGAAGTTTATTTCTCTGGTGGTTGTGTCACTTGTCCGCATTGCGGATATTCAAAGTGCGACTAAAGGAATAAATAATATGATGCAAAACAACGAAGCTGCAGAAGAAATCAAATTCTTTATAGATAATTTTGATAATGAAATGAATAAACAAATTAGTAATTCAATAACATTTTTACGTGATTGGATGGTAACAGATTTGAATGAACTAAAAGATGATACAACTAGTGATTATGCTGAATTTATTTTAGCTAATCACGAACATATCAGAAATGCAATATTCCACTTAGAAGGTATTTTAGATCCTACTCATGGATATGCAGATTGATAACAATAAGAAAGAGGTTAACAAATGAAAATTGAAAAAGAATACTTTGTAATAACAAGTAAGGATCTTCCAATACGATTTGAAAAAGAAACTGTTGATGGTGAACTTACTGACAAGTTAGAAGAGGCATGTTTTTATGAAAAACAAGAAGATGCAGATTTTGCAATAGAAGAATATTATGATGAACCAGATGAATTCAAAACAATTCCGGTAAAAGTTACATATGAAATTTAACAAAAGGAGAAGTATATGTCACAAACAGTAAAAATTAAAAAATTAAATGAAAAGGCTACTATACCAACTAGAGGTAGTGAAGATGCAGCAGGGCTAGACTTGTATGCGATTGAAGATATTATAATATACAGTCGTGAAACGCTAATGGTTAAAACAGGAATCGCAATGGAATTACCAAAAGGAACAGTAGGTTTGGTGTATGCAAGAAGTGGTTTAGCAAGTAAAAAAGGACTTGCACCTGCAAATAAAGTAGGAGTCGTTGATTGTGATTATAGAGGTGAAATACTTATACCATTATATAACCAATCTCAATGTGCTCAATTTATTGAAGCAGGCGAAAGAGTTGCACAAATGATAATCGCCCCATACTACACACCAGAATTAATCGTAGTAGATGAATTAGATGATACAGAAAGAGGATTAAATGGTTTTGGTTCTACAGGTTCATTATAATGGATATAGGATCAGGACAAGCATTCCCAAGTTGTGCCTTATCTAACTTTGCACCACATCCATTTGTGATTGACGGAATAGAATGTAATTCTATGGAAGGGTTTTTACAGTCGTTAAAATTCAGCAATCCAGATATGCAAATTGAAGTATGTAAGTTAGTTGGCAGACAAGCTAAATTTAAAGGTAAGAATAAGAAATGGTATCAAACACAAACTTTGCATTGGCAAGGTGTAGACTATAAACGTGACAGTGTAGAATATCAAGAATTATTAGATAAAGCATTTGATGAACTATCAAAGAATTCCGGATTCAGAAAAGCTTTATTGGCTACCTGTAATGCTAAATTAACTCATAGTATGGGTAAGTCAAAAATAAACGAAACTGTTTTAACGAAACAAGAATTTTGTAGTAGATTGACTAAGATTAGAAATAGACTACAAGAAGAACAATAATTACAATTACCTTTATACAGTAAAAGTATGAACCGATTAAATGATACATAATAAGTTGAATCATTTTAAATTAGTTCTTGACTTCTTACTGTATAAAGGATAAAATAATTTATGCAAAGGATAATATAATATATGAAGTATATGGGTAGTAAAAACAGAATATCAAAACATATTGTTCCAATTATACAGAAATGTATCGAGGATAACAACGTAAATATTTATTATGAACCTTTCGTTGGTGGTGCAAATATGATTGATAAGATTAAATGCAAAAATAGAATAGGAAACGATTCTCACAAAGAATTAATCGCCTTATTCAAACAACTACAAACTGGGTGGAAACCGCCTGAAACAATTACCGAAGATGAATACCATAATGTAAGATTAAATAAAGATAAACATCCTGACTACTACGTTGGTCTTGTAGGCTTCTGTGCAACATTCGGGGCAAAATACTTTGCAGGATATGCAAGAGGCTTTAAAGCGGATAATATAACGCCTAGAAATCATTCTAATGAATCAATTAGAAATATTCTTAAACAAATTCCGGACATT
>Ga0302215_10002916_pt1 | contig 11648 bp, 6 predicted proteins | sample II_Fen_N3_1_FD_194580 | JGI IMG/M metagenome (GOLD analysis project Ga0302215, IMG submission 194580) | Peat permafrost microbial communities from Stordalen Mire near Abisko, Sweden - II_Fen_N3_1 | ecosystem: Environmental > Terrestrial > Soil > Wetlands > Permafrost | place: Sweden: Abisko... | reverse complement strand
ATTTCTACCGCTAATTTTCAAAAAGGCGTTTATATCGTTCGGGCATCCGGATTGAATGACTCGTTGAAAATCTGTATTTAACCTTTTCTTACTCTTGTTTTATTTATTGAGGGCATTACTGCGGTAGTGTCCTCTTTTTTTTATTTCTTAAATAACAGGGATAAATTTTTCTGAGTTTGAAGTTTGAAGTCTCTATAAATCGGGATGTCGCAAGCTCCATTTGAAGGTTGGGAGTTGAAAATTTCAACACTTTCCCTGAAAAAGACAAACTGTACCCCGAACATAATATCGGCTTGTACCTGTTTGAAAAGAGCTGCAGAATGAAGGGTAGATAAGAAGACAGGTGTGGGTAGCAAATAGAATTAATCAATCAGAATGTGGAAATAGAAACAGTCTCAGGAACCATATATATCATTATGGCAATTTCTTCAAAAAACCGGTCATGGATATGTTCATAAAATAGCTCCTGTTTTAATGGCATAGTATCAAAGCTGATTTTATAACCCGGACATCATTTAAGAGCTGCCGGAAGCATTTATTATTCCAACCTGACAGAAGTATCACAGATCAGAGTTTCAATTACGCCATACTCTTTGTTTACCCGTGTTTTAATACTAAAAGCGTGCTATCATCCCGACAGCACGCTTCTTTACTTAAAACATTCACTAATATAATTATTATCCAAACAAATTTTTTAATCCTTTTTTAGCACATTCTGAAATTACATCGAAAAAGCGTAGCAGACTTGTGATTAAAAACAATCATTTCATCAGTTTCAAGCCTTACTTCCAGAATCTACTCTCCTATTTCATTCCGATAATCCTATCTTTTTCAATAGTTTCCGGCAATTGTATGTTGCTCGATTTTCCGACTATTTTCACCACTTCAGGCAGGTTTTCAGGATACTTGAAATCTTTCAGGTCAAAGTTTTTTACATTTTGAAGAGTCAATGCGGCACCAGTTTTTTGAATGATCTGAACATTCTTAAATTTGATGCCATCCGATTCACAAATCACTGCTCCAAAGCGGGATGTAATGATGGTGTTTTCAACATTAATGTTGGATATATTCATTTCGGGAAGCCCGTTAAAGAACATGGCCCTGCGGGCATTCCTGGATACAATGTTACTGATATAAATATTCCTGAATGAAGGTGTTTCTTTTGTTACCGGTGGAATGCTTTCCACCGTTGGAGTAACATCACCATCTTCCAGTGTTTCGGATGACGATTTCCCTATATAATACAAATCAAACAGGAAAGAATCGGTCACAATATCGAACATGTAAATATTACTGATAAATATATTTTCCACCAGTCCGCCTCTGCCCCGATTACTTTTAAAACGAAGACCCACATCAGTTCCTAAAAACTGGCAATTGCGAACGGATATATTACGCACGCCTCCCGACATTTCACTTCCTACAACAAAACCTCCATGACCTTTAAATACCTTGCAATTATCAACCAGGATATTCTCTGTCGGACGGGCCCGCAGGCGGCCTTCCTCATCTTTTCCGGATTTAATACAAATGGCGTCGTCACCTACATCGAAACTGCTGTTTACGATCAGTACATTCTTGCATGATTCGACATCAATGCCATCGCCATTTTGAGCAAAATTAGGATTTCGTACCGTGATATTATCAATAATCACGTTGGTACATAACAAAGGGTGGATATTCCAGCAGGGTGAATTTTCAAACAACACCCCCTGAAGCAGGACATTCTTACATTCGATAAAGTTGATCATTACCGGACGCAAAAAGTCTCTCACTGCCATCCAGGATGAATCAGTCATTTTTCCACGGGGCACATTCGAATCGCTGATGGATTCACCTAATAATGAACCGGCTGAAGGGAACCAATAGGTTGGATCTTTCAACACACCACCCGATTTGATCACCTTTTTCCAGAATGCTTCCGTCACCTTTGCCTTCTTCAGCGGACGCCAGGCTTCACCGGATCCATTGATCGACCCTTCGCCGGTAATGGCCACATTCTCGGCATTCCTGGCCGAAACAGGCGACTGGCAACGTCGCGTTTCCAATCCCTCAAGGATCGTATTCACCAGCGGATACAGGTTAAAGTCGGAAGAAAACAGTATCAGGGCACCTTTTTCAAGATGCAGGTTGATATTCGACTTTAATTCAATGGGACCGGTATACCATACTCCGGCAGGTACTGTCAGTTGTCCCCCTCCCTGTTTTACAAGTGCTTCAATCGCCTTTTTGAATGCTTCTGTGTTTAACGTATATCCGTTTCCAAGTCCACCAAAATCAGTAATTGAAACCGTATTGTTTTTAAAGACAGGAGCTTCAACATTGGGCATTGCAAACGGTAAATTCTTGTATAGATAGTTGTATTCATTTTTTGCTTCCATTGTTATGGAACTCAAAAAAAGACCCATTATACAAAAGGGTATCAGTATTTTATTTAACATATACATTGATAATATTGTTGATAAATTAATAAATACAGCACTGGAATAAAAACCATCAGGATTTAGGAATATCCTTAACAGAAGATATTTATTTAAGTATTGAGCAACTTACCCAATACCTAAATAATATCTTTGAAAAGATGATCCAATATCTGTCGTGTTTTGATCTAAATAATGACAGATTTCAGCGTTTAATTACCAGTTTATTGATGCTCCTGTACCTAGACCTGACAATGCCGCACTTGTAATCGTCAGATTACCATTCGTAGCATCAGCAAATACAGGATCAAGAAGTGTTTGAGTACCGGAGGCATCTACCTGAGAATTAACAATTATCGAGATTAAAAACTCAGCAGCATTGAAATAATTATTCTTCGAAAATGTAACTTTTGTTGCTAACTGATTGGTGTATAATCCAAGTGAATTCGCTACAACACTATTGTTGAACGTAATTTGATTGTTTAAAAAACGTACATACAATAGACGTTTTGCTGCAGTATTGCTAACCAAATTAAAGGTACAATGATCTACGCTGACAACCGATACTTTCCCGGGGAAACCTGACGATGCGTCATCCAGTCGAATGAAGTCACGTGCAGGAGCACAATTTGCAAATGTGGAGTTTTTCAATGTCAGATTCTCCAGGCATCCTGAACGAACGTCAATACAATCGGCACTATTTGTTAATATGTTCATGACTTTGCAATTTTCAAATGTTATTGAAGCTATATTTGCTGCAAGGCTACCCGTTGAAACCAACGATTTATTGTAATTTTTCACAACACAATCCTTTAGTAAATAATTACCATAAACACCGGCTGCAGTAAATTGAAGCACATGGTCAAGATTCAAAGCCGTAGCTGTTGTTCCGTCCAGAACGACATCCCTTACTGTTAATGAAACATCGGCTGTTGTCATTTTAAAATATGCATGTATAATTGGCCTGATTGTTCCGGAATATCCCCGAATGACTAAATTCTTAGTTATTTCAACAATCTGACCCCCGACAAAATATTCATCAGTACCTGATGCAGGAACAATTACTATTCGTGAACCAGCTGCTGCATTCTGAATAGTTCCCAACAAGTCTCCTCCCTGATTGACAACAATAGTTCCACTGGCTGTTAAGTCAATTTTTGTTGTAAATGAAGCACTTCCCCGGGTTTTTGTACCTGCCAGCAATTTGACAGAATATTTAGTATCCTCTTTCAGACCGCTAACAATAGCTGCACCTGTCGTTATTTCAGCTGCTGTAACAGTATGCTTCACCTCCGTAGTACCTGTAGTAAGTATTATGTCAGTTGCTGATTCTCCTTTTGTCCAATGTAATGTCACCTGCAATGCCTGGATATCCGATTCTGCTACTGCCGTCATAATCTGTTCGGCATCAGTTTTGAAAAACACTTCAGACCATTTGGATTCAGTTATATTTTCACCAAGTGCTTTTACACGTAGAGAATATTTCGTTTCACCAATTAGTCCTGTCACAATGGTATAAGGTAATTGACTCTCTTTAATTCCTGTAATAGTCATTACGGGAGTACCGGCAAAAGTCAGGCTGTCATCTGCAAATACTTCGACTGTAAAGCTTTGTGCACCGCTGATTTTTGCCCAATTTAACCTGACCTGGGTTTTATTAATCACTTTTGCTTCCAGGGTTATCGGCGAAAACATACGGTCTAAAGTCAGTGTTTTGATTTCAGGTATCATGTCATCACAACCCGTCAAAAACAACAAAGCTGTACATCCGAATAGATAGGTTATTTTCTTAAATATTTTTTTCATATCTCTTTTTGATTTAAAATTCACAGAATTAATATCCATAGTCATTAGTTATAGTATTATTGCTTGCATCGAGTACCTGTTGGAAGATAGGCCAAAATTGATGCGTATCAGGTTCTTTTAAAAAGAGTGAGCTAATTTTATCAGTAGTCAGGTTGTTTACACCATTACTGAGAAACCAGCCTTTATTTGATTCATAATTTAAAGCAACACCTTCAGCATCTGTATCTCCATGTTCCAACCCATAGATATCCAGTGTTTCACCATCAGCCTTGGTTTTATAATAAATTTTTTCAGGAAGATCAGCATATGCACCTGTTCTGTTTGCAAGTGCAGTCATTTTTACATTTGCTTCTTTTAGTTTCACCGAAAGCAAATTCCAACGGATCAAATCAGCTTTTCGAAGCATTTCGCCACTGAATTCAAATGCGCGTTGATCGACGATAGCATTAAAAAACGCTGTCTTACTTGCAGTTGCGGAAGCCATTAAAACATCCACTTTGCTTGCATTGGTTGGAAATGATCGATCAAGTATTGTTTTCAAATAGGGGGCTGCAGCAGCAGGATTGTCAATTTCATTAATAGCTTCAGCTGCCATTAAATACACGTCGGCTAAACGCATGCATTGCCAGTTAATTCCATCATCATTCGTAGAAGTTACGATTCGTTTCATCCATTCAAACCTCAGTTTTCCAAAACACCAGGAGCTAATTTTACGTGGCACCTGTTTCCCATCTGTCCACTCATAAGGAATACAGGTTATGTTTCTGCGAATATCATCTTTATCATAGTCATAAAATAAAGTAGGAAGTGGTCCGTTAGATCCTCCGGCAGCAAGTTTTGTATATTTATCAACAGTTGTATGCCGAATCCCCAAGGTATAAAGCACGCGTCCACGACCTTCAGCAAAAGGCAATTCGTAAATTGATTCTAATCCGGCTGCTAAATTTTCCTGACATAGGTTTCTGAAGTTTTGTTCAAAAGTTCCAAGTTTAGAGGTTCCACTACCAATTATATCAAGACATTCCTGTTTTACAATTGGATATAATTTCTCAACTGAAAGTTCCGGATCACTACTTCTTCGTATTGTACCATCCGGTCGCTGTGAAAAGCCGGCTGCTGCTAAACAGATCCTGGCCCTTAGCCCTTTAACGAATGCCTTATTTACCCGTTCGGTAGTAGATGTCGCAGCCGTTTCATTCGGCCATGGCACCAATGTTTCAGCTTCTGCCAGGTCGGCAATAATTTGTTTATAAATCACATCCCTGTCCGATTTAGGAATGTAGACCGTTTCAGCAACTACCGGTTCAAAACGAGCCGGAACGTCTCCCCATGCTTTTATTAAATCATTGTAAATAAAGGCTCTCAGCGTAAGAGCTTCTCCTAAAAGTTGAGCAAGGTCTTTATTGACACTTACATTCCCGTAAGATCTTAAACCTCTGATGCACAAATTGGCTCGCTCGATCCCTTCATAGATTTTAATCCATGGACCGTTTGCGATACCATTTGTATAGGTGTTCATCTGTGTACTTCCTACTTTGGGATCATAAGCCGTCAATAATGCACGGTCATCCGTAATATTTTCTGATGAATTATACCATTCGGTATCGGTATTTATCCCGTAAAATGGTATAAAACGTCCACGATATGAGTTTGTTTCACTAAAAGATTGATGAATGCCCATCACAGCACCCTGTGCCAAACCAGGAGTTGAGAAAATAATTGCCTCGTCAAGCGATGATTGTGCCGGTGCTTCCAGTGTTTCTTTACAAGAATTCAGGACTCCTGTAAAGAATAGGGCTATTAAAAAAATATAGATTTTATTTTTCATGTTTTCTGTTATTTACAAGATTAGAAATTCAAATTAAGACCAACTACAATCTGACGACTTTTTGGATAGGCTGAATAGTCAACTCCCGGAGTCAGTGCCGTATTTCGTCGGGTAGAAACTTCCGGATCGAATCCGGTATAGTTTGTCAGACAAAATATGTTATAACCGGTTACGTAGAAACGTAACTTCTCAATTTGCACTTTTTTCAAGAGAGATTTTGGCAAAGAATAACCTAATGAAAGTGTGTTTAACCGAAGGAATGAACCATCTTCTATAGCCCAGTCAGTAAGAACAAATTTAGACATATATGGCGACCACAGGGTAGTATTGGCATTCATAGCCGCTAATTCGGTCGGATCATTATTGATAGTTCCATCTGCGTTCAGGTTAGTCCATCTGGCACCATCTGCCATAGTCGAAATCATATTCCGGAATTGATATTTACTGGTAGAAGTGTATTCAATTTTGTTGGCATTATAAATCTTATTGCCATAACTCCAGTTGAAATTGGCAGACAGATCAAAGCCATAAAGACGTGCATTAATCGAAAAACCACCTGTATGAACAGGATTAGCATCACCAATAATTCTTTTGTCTTTGGTATCATCCGAAACAATGCTATCATTATTCAAATCTTTCAGTTTCATACTTCCCGGACGTAATGTTCCAATTACTGCAGAGCAATTTGTTACTCCTTTTTTCAAAATCCACTTCTTTGTTGTAGCATCATATTTGTCGAAATCAGAAACTTCGTATCGTCCATCAGAAACATAACCATACATTTGACCAACAGAACCGCCGGTTTCAACTAAAAAGTCAGAACCAATTTCGGTTGAAGCCCATCCGCTTGAAGCACCAAAGTCACTCATTTGACCTAATGATTTAATGGTATTTTTATTGAACCCGATATTGGCACTAAAGCTTAATCCTACATTTTTCTTATCGATGGCGTACCAGTTAAGAGTTCCTTCAACACCCCTGTTTTCCGTTTCTCCCATATTTCTGTATTGAGTATCGTAACCTGTTCCGGGAACCGGAAAGTTGATTAGCAAGTCTTTCGTTGAATTTATATAGGCTTCAATTGATCCACTCAGGCTGCTCTTCAACAGTGTAAAATCAAGACCGAGATTTCGTGTGATAGTAGTTTCCCATTTAAGATCCGGGTTTGCCATTATTTTAGAAGGACCCCAGTAAGAAGTCACATTGTTGATCCAGGAAGTAGGGTTCGAGGCATACGATTGTACCATTTGACCCGAAGGAATATTGTTATTTCCGGCAGTACCTAAACTGAACCGTAGTTTTAAATCATCCAGCCATTTTGAAGCCGGTTCCATAAATGGTTCGGAAGAGATACGCCAGGCTGCTGCTGCTGATGGGAAATAACCCCATTTGTTTCCCGTTGAAAACTTACTGGAACCATCGGCACGAAAAGTAGCACTCAACAAATACCTGCTTTTGTAGTCATAATTTGCACGTCCAAAGAATGAGAGCAATATATCATTGGGTGAAAAATTATCATCTACCGAGTAAGGAGTACCCTGACTGGATAATTTGAATGCATTATCCGATGTAAAACTTGCAGGAAAACCGTGTACAGTATTTGTAAAAATATTTTCCCTGGTAAGAATATATTCCTGTCCAACCAACATATTGATATGATGATTTATGCTGCCTGTCAGTTTTTTAAAGTCATAATTCAGCGTATTGGTATTTCGGATTGCATTACGCGATGTATTGGTTAATATGATGGCCGGACGACCTTGTAGTGATGCTGCAGGCGCGTTCTTGACATAATAAGTCGTTGTACCGTAAAACCTGCTGTCATCATTTTTATAAACATCATACCCTACTTCTGTTTTCAGTTTGAAATCATTGAATATTTCCCAGCCGGCGCTACCTGCCATATTAAAGGTCATACGTTTCTGAATCCTGTCATTATCGGAGATGGCAACCAATGGATTATAGAGATTTCCTAAATCGGTATCATCTGCGGATCCGCTGGCCGAAGTCAGGTTTTTCAACGGGAACGGAGTGTAAATCATGGCATATTTCAGACGTGAATCGGCACTTGATTTTTCATTTTGTTCATTTGCACCACCACCAAGAATTTCAGTTCCCGAATAGCGGGTAGAAAAGTCGAGAGTGATTTTTTTTGTTGGTTTATTGCTCAGTTTAAAATTCAGATTATCCCGCTTGAAACTGGATTGTTGCATAATCGCTTTGTCATCAATGTGGCTATAGCTAAATGCGAAATTACTTTTTTCGGTTCCACCAGTAATGCTCAGGTTATGGTTGAAAGTAAAACCTGTCCTACCGAAAACCTGCTTTTGCCAATCGTTTGTCGCTACATCGTTGTATAAATCAATATCTTTGTAACTGCCAAACAATTTTTCATACGAATCTGCAAGCCCGTTATTGGCAAGTAATGCCAGTTCATACTGCCACTTGGCATAGTCGGGGGCAGTTAGTACAGACAATGTTTTAGCGATTTTTTTCCAGCCTACATATGCATTGTAATTAACGCTTATTTTTCCTTCCTTGCCCGATTTGGTGGTCACTATCACAACGCCGTTTGCACCTCGCGAACCATAAATGGCCGTTGATGAAGCATCTTTCAACACATCGATTGTTTCAATGTCACTGGGAGCAATGTCATTGATTGATTGTACCGGAAAACCATCTACAATAAACAGAGGTTTGTTGTCGCCCGTGATGGACCCGCCACCACGAACCCGGATTTTCATTTCTGCATCGGGAGAACCTTCTGTTGTAGTAATCTGCACACCGGCAAGCTTACCTGACATAGCTTCCAAAGCCGAAGATACAGGAACTGCTGCAATTGCCTGAGCATTTATGGAGGACACAGAGCCTGTAATGTCTTTACGTTTTGCAGTACCATACCCGATAGCAACTACTTCCTGAAGCATTTTTGATTCATCTTCCAGAATGGCATTGATTCGAGTTCCGTTAATCGCAACTTCGAGAGTTTTCATACCAATGTATGAAAACACCAGTTCTTTTGCATTTTCAGGTACATTCAATTTATAGAAACCTTCCATATCGGTAATAGTTGCCACTTTTGTTCCTTTTACCACTACTGAAGCTCCGATAATTGTTTCGCCTGATGGGTCTTTTACCACTCCCGAAATAGTTTTCACCTGTGCACTCAATGCACCAACGGCAAAAACAGCCAGCAGAACTGATACTACCATGCGATTGAAAAATAGCTTTTTTACTTGCTTTGCTTCTTTCATTGTTTTTTCATGTATTAGATTTTATTGTATAATATGTTTAACGGAACAAAAGTATGGTTTTGTTTAAGTATAAATGTGTAAAAAATGACGTTTATCAGTGGAATTTTTGACTTAATTGCAACATTATGTTAATATGGAATATCTTCCTGATAGAAATTATTTAGTAAGATATAAATAAAAGCACATGTATCTAACCTGAACTTTTAATGGCAGAATCAATATGTTTGAAATGAATTCATCCTTCCTTAAAGTTCATTTCAGGGTTAAAAAAATCACTTTCTTTTTTCATATTAACGTTCCTCAAAACCTTCGTTCCTTTCCAATTGACAATAATTGCATGTTCTTTCTGTCATTTTTATATGTTTTGGCCGTTATTATGAAATAATCTGTATCTTTGCTGTTCAAACATGTTGACTGTAATATTTTCAACAGGTTTATTTAAAATGCGTGCTTATTAACCGGGTACGCAAATTTTTTATTGAATTCTTTAAAAAATTAATCGAAATAGTTACAAAAACACGCTTACAAATTATGCAAGAAATTAAATTTTACAGTGGTGAAAATATTCCACTCGAACTTCACAAAGTACGTATCGTACAAAAATTAAACCTGGTACCCATTGAACGCCGACTGGAAGCATTGAATGAAGGTGGTTACAATACTTTCCGCCTGAGTACCATGGACGTTTTCCTTGACATGCTCACCGACAGCGGCACCAATGCCATGAGCGACAACCAGCTTGCTGCCATGATGCAGGCTGATGATGCATATGCCGGTTCGCAAAGTTTCGTTCGCCTGCAAAAAGCCGTCGAAGATGTATTGGGCAAAAAGCTTCTCCTTCCGGTTCATCAGGGACGTGCTGCCGAAAATATCATTTCTCTCGCCTACGTAAAAAAAGGGAGCCTGATCCCAATGAACTACCATTTTACAACCGCCATGGCACATATTACACAGAATGGTGGTAAAATAGCCGAATTGCTTTACGACGAAGCCTATAAAATCAATTCAGATCATCCTTTTAAAGGAAATATGAATATCGAAAAACTGGAAGAAGTGATCAAACATCATGGCGCCAGCACCATCCCTTTTATCCGTATGGAAGCATCGACCAACCTGATTGGTGGTCAGCCTTTCTCGGTACAAAACCTTCGTGATGTTCGTGCTATGGCCGACAAATACAGTATCCGACTGGTTCTCGACGCCAGCTTACTGGGTGAAAACGCCTATATGGTGTTGAAACGTGAAGAAGAATTCAAGGATTCTACCATGGGTGAAATTCTCAAAATAATGACTGGCATGGCCGACCTGGTGTACTTCTCTGCCCGGAAACTCAGTTCTTCACGTGGTGGCGGAATGTGTACCGACAGCATGGTTATCTACAAGGAACTCGAAGCGTTGGTACCTTTATACGAAGGATTCCTGACCTACGGTGGTATTTCTATCCGTGAAATTGAAGCCATGGCAGTGGGTCTTTACGAAACCCTTGATGAAACCATGATTTGCCAGAGTCCTTCTTTTATCAAATACCTGGTTGATTCGCTCGATGCAAAGGGCATTCCGGTTATCAAACCGGCCGGTGTGCTGGGTGCCCATGTGGACGCCATGCAGTTTTGTGCCCACATTCCTCAAACGCAGTATCCTGCCGGTGCACTTGCTTCGGCATTATTCCTTATCTCGGGTGTACGAGGCATGGAACGTGGATCCATCTCCAACCAACGGGACGAATACGGCAACGAAACGTATGCCGACATGGAATTGCTCCGACTGGCAGTACCACGCCGCGTGTTCACTCTTTCTCAGATTAAATACGTGGAAGACCGCCTGAACTGGTTATACGAAAACCGTTTGTTGATCGGTGGATTACGCTTTGTGTACGAACCACCCGTACTCCGTTTCTTTATGGGCGGACTGGAACCAGTATCCGACTGGCCACAAAAACTGATGGCTAAATTCAAGGAAGATTTCGGAGAAAGCCTGTAGATACATTTATTATTTTTCTGTTTACAATTTAAAGACACCGGATGATTCAGTTCATCCGGTGTCTTTCATATTATGATCCCTTGAAATAAACCCCGATCCGTTAGCTAACGGATGCAAATTACTCCCTTTTCATAAAAACACTCTCAACCCATCTTCAAAAGATCCATACAACCCTGTTTATATGCCATTTACATGCATCCTGGGAGCTTTTGCTGATTTGTATATTTCCAAAATACTCCTTCCCGATTCGATTACCTGATCTTTGATTTGGATACTCCTTTACTTTCCTCCACAAATCAGAGAGGGAACAATGGGAGTTGAGAGGGAGTTGGTAGGGAGTTGAGAGGGATAAGCCCCTCC
>Ga0302215_10002914_pt1 | contig 11654 bp, 6 predicted proteins | sample II_Fen_N3_1_FD_194580 | JGI IMG/M metagenome (GOLD analysis project Ga0302215, IMG submission 194580) | Peat permafrost microbial communities from Stordalen Mire near Abisko, Sweden - II_Fen_N3_1 | ecosystem: Environmental > Terrestrial > Soil > Wetlands > Permafrost | place: Sweden: Abisko... | reverse complement strand
AAAGAGCGAATACACCCAGGAGTTGCCTTCATAAAAATAGTTTCCCCAAGGACCATACTTTTTTGCCGGATCAATTTTAATCCATTCCCCATTCACTTTACGTGGGCTTATAAAACCTTTGAAACCGCTACTCGCTTGTTTTGGATTAAAAAGCATTGACCAGTTGCTTGAACGATTGGATAAAGAATCAGCTGTCGTATTATCATTCATAATTCTGGCAACTTGCGCACTACAAAAGTCGTTATAAGAATATTCCATGTTATAACTGCAACTCATCCAATCGCCTACTTCCGGAACCCAACCGTATTTCTGATACAATTTACTTCGAGAGTTGAAGGCATTCCATTTTACAAGTTCGTAAGCTTTCTTTTGATTGAAACCTTTTACATTCTTGACAAAAGCATCTGCTATTATATTATCCACATCATCTCCACCTTGTAATGAGTCCCATTCCATCGAACTTGTGTAAGTGGGTGTACATTCCCCATCGTGTTCAAATCTGTCTACAAATGAATTAATTGTCTTTGAAACAAAACTTTCATTTATAAGAGTCATTAATGGGTATTTCGTTCTCCAGGTATCCCAGACACAATAATGATCATCTAGATGAGGTAGTTCACTATCCCAGTTTGGATTATCTCCTGTACGTATGCGGGGCATAACAAAACTGTGATACATTGTTGTATAAAATATACGTTGCTCATCATTTGTCCCCCCTTTCACATCTATTGTTGAGAATACTTTTTCCCATTTCGCTTTTGCCTGAGCTTTCACTTCATTAAACGTAAAATCGGCTACCTCCTGATCAAGAAATATATTTGCATTTTCTATACTTTTAAATGAAATGCCGAAATTCATCGTCACTTCTTTACTATTTTCAGGAAGCATAAGTTGTGCATATAAAGCAGTATTTCCATTATTTGTTATCTTCACATCTTTTAATTTGATGTTAAGCCTTGCAACAAAATAAACTTTATAGGCCTTTGCACTTCCAAAACCACCTGCATACATTCCCCAACCGCTAAATGAATTTGTATCTTTGTTATAATTTATTTCCCCTCCAAGAAATTTACCTTTCACTTCAGGTACTATATGTTGTGGAATATTGTGAGCAATATCTAATAAGATATTTGCATCTCTAAATTTTGTAAAAGTAAATCGATATAAAGCACAATTGAGAGTTGGTGTAACTTCGGTTCTTATTTTATACCGATCGAGATTTACAGCATAATAATAAGGTGTTGCTGTTTCTTTCGATTTTGGAGAGTCATGTCCTTCTTCATTTGCATTAAAACCTATTTGAGGTGAAACAAGTATCTGCCCGTAGCGACCCCAACCTGTACCCGAAACATGAAGTTGTGCAAAACCTCGTATTGGCTCATCCTGGCTATACCCATTATGTTGCCCTTTTGGTGTTTGTGGGGATGGATTTACAGATCCATGAGGTAATTGAGTTCCTATAACACAACTGCTGGAACCTTGAACGCCCATGAACATGTCCACAAGCGCAACTTTAGAATTGCTGTTATCATCAGTATTTTTGGCATTGCAAGTTATTGAAAAACAAAAAATAGTAATAACTAATATTAAAGTAAAAAAAAATCGGTTGCTAAAGTTTCGAAACATTTTATTAGTTTAAACAATTTAAAATACGATGCAAATATACTCGCAAGAAACAGCTAATGAATAGAAGAATATAATCAATAAATGCAAGGATATTCTTTCCGAATCATATTCAATCATTTAGAAGCAATCTAAATGAACTTATTCTAGGATATTTCATAACAATTAATTCACATATTAATCTTATGATGAATTTCTCTTCACTTATTCTTATATCTATTTATCAATGTTGTAATATCTTGAAAGTAATAAAATTGAGAGAATGTTTTTTTAGTAGTGATATCAAATATATTTGAATAATTGATATGAAACAGTCTATCGAAAAATTTACACTTTTCAATTCAACCAATGGAGGGAATTGCAAAGTTCAAAGTCAATTCATTAACTTTTTAGAGATGTTTAATTAAGGCATAGAGGTCGTTGAGATAGTGTTCAATGAAGCTTACTCCTTCAAACTTCAATCAGATTTCATTCATCCCTTTACAAAAGCAGACAAACTTCATTGAATTCGATTTTAAAAAAAGTGCTGCAACTTCAGACTATCTCCTTTCAATCGGAAAATTCATGTAAGATTTCCAGCTGTTGAATAAGTCTGGAGTATGCAGTTTCAGGAATCAAAAGAAATCTTCCGTATCATCAAAAAGAGACTTTGAAATGGGTAATAAAGAGAAAATTCCATGGAACCATGGGATTTAACTATATAAACCTAAATTGTCTTTATATGGATTATTCTTGAAATACTTAGAAAAGGGATGAGAAAATACCCTGTCCATCCGGATCATTTAAAGCCGAATTCTAAACAAAAGAAATCTCATTAAAAAGTAACCGACCGGTCGCATGGTCTTTTGATGCCATTCATAGAAATTGCTTAGGGATGCCAGGTATTGCTAATTTTTATCTTCACCGTTGACAACGGTAATACTATTTAAAATTAATGTCGCTTATAGGGTCAGAATCGAGAAAAATCCTAAAATAAAGTCACAATTTTAAGTGTAAATCATGATCCACTTGTGATCAATTTCCATTGACGGAATACTATATCGCCAGTTATTTAAGATAACCACTTCTTTAGATTAACAATCACATTAACAGCTTATACATGTAATAGAGAATTCTTTACTGTACTAACATCATAGAATCATTTTAAATCGAATTTTCGACCTTTGTATTCTTCTGGAGTTACACTTCTTTCTTCCAAATCGATTATTATCTGTTTCTCCTCTTAATACTCAAAAGTTATCCCAAAACAATTAGATAAACCTTCTGTTAATATCGTCTCAAATCAACCAGTTTGCATGAATCCTATTTTTAGAAAAAAAACTTAATACAAGGTTTCCTCCAAACCTTTAGGTTTTATTTTTAAATGAAAATAATCATCATTCCAAAACAGCTCATTAAATTAAAAAGAATACTTTTTAGCAATCTAAAAAAACACCTTAAATTAATTTCATTTTACAAATCAGTTAATTTTACTTTCGATTATTTCAAACTATTTAAGAATAATCATTATTGTATGTTTCCCTTTTAATGCTGATGAGATTGAATTATTTTTTTGTTCCTTACCATCTAGACTAAAAGATGATATTGTATTCCCTTTTCCTTTTACTGATATAGTCAATTTCGAATCACGATAAATAAGGTCCTTGAGCTCAATGAAACCTATTTCATCGGGTAAAAATGGACTAAATGACAATGTATTCTCATTAAATTTCATACCCAATAAACCATTTGTAACCATCGAAACATAAGCAGTTGCCGACCACGTTTGTAATCTACTGGATTGCCAATGAAAATTAAGACTATCAGGTCCCCAGTCTTGATATCCACCATCAGGTTTGCCGCTATAAGGATTATAAATTTCTCGGAAATTATAATCACCTTTATCTGCATCAAGTGCCAAATGTGTTAAACCAACAAGTTCGTGATTAAATGTTTTATAATTTTTTGAAACTATTGCAGCTTGAGCAAAGAATCCATTTACAAATGGCCAAATAATATTATTGTGTCTTCCAGGCATGTTTTTCGAATATCTCGGGAAATCTGGAGTAATAGATGTAATGCCATATTTTGAAACTACTGCTTTTTCAATCAGTTGTTTTGCTTTTTCTCCATCAAGAATTCCAAACATGGTAGCAAATGAAATTCCAAGTGCTTCTTGTGAGTGATCTAATTTGCCGTTTTGGTCAACCAAATAATTAAATGTATTGTTGTCATCATTGTAAAAATTCTTCAATATATTTTTTTTCAATATTTCAGCTTTCAGTTGATAAGCATTGGTTACAGAAGCATTTTCCTTAAGGAAACTACTCATCTGACTTAAGGCAATATATGCTCCATAATAGACACAATTGGTGCTTAGACATTTAATTCTATAGGATCCTTTATGATCAAGTGCACCACTTAAATGATTATTTGGTTCAAAAATGGGTTCAGGATATGCTGCAATGCCATCATTAAATACCGATGGTCCCATAAACAAACCATATTTAGAGTCAAATGTCATTTGCTCCAACTCCTTCATCGTATTGGCCGAACATTTGTAGGCTTGAGAAAGAAACATTCTATCGCCGGTTACCAAGTAATGATTGCATGCAGCTATAGACCAAATTATTTTGTCCCAGTATTGATGTCCAATAGTATCCTTATGGATAGTAACACTCCACAACGATTTTTCTGCTACTTCGGGTCTTAACAGACTGGCACCTGTCAACGAATTAATAGCAATATCACGTGTCCACTCTCCACCGTAATCCCCTCCAGCAGCTAATATACCTCTACGGGTATTAATATCAATTGTTTGAGTTGCTAATTTGAAAGCATCGTTTAATAATGAATTATCGGAATTTAAATTCTGAGTAAAGGTATTTATCGACACAAATACAAATAAAATACAAAAATATTTTTTCATTCTTTTAGATATTGAAATTAAAATTTATAAATTTAGAGATATTGGAATTAAAAAAATGCAATAACCTTCTGTTAAGGATTGGTTCTGTTATAACATGTTGTATTTGATGGGGTTGCATTAACAAAATCAGTATTAATCGACTTTTTCGGAATTACTGATTCTATTGCTACTGACCCGCCCATTGATGTAACCTCATTCGGATGTAGCAACGCATTATGAGCAGCTGTTTGCATTATGAGGGCGTTAGCAGCTGATATATCCGATGGAACAAAAGTGCAACCTATTGTTTTCACTCCAAACAATTTTTCCGCCCAGGTGCAAGCAATCGTATACCAACCCCAATTATTCATGTGATACCCATCCCGACAAAAATTATCTCCTAAAGAACTGCTCCGAGCATTTTGAACAGCTGTACCTGCCGGAATAAAAATTGAAATACCGGCTTTCAGTGCAGCCGAATTTACAGATGAAACTATGGCTTCAAACATCTTAGTTTGATTATTGTTATATTTTGCAAATCCTGAATGAGTTGAGTTGTTAGCATACGCCCATGTCATGTGCATTGCCAATTTAACGTCAGGATTGTTGGATTTGTCTTTGACGTACTTTATTATATTTGTCAGATACGGGAAGTAAGTTTCAGGCATACCCGAATTTTGACTTACTTGTTGAAGTGTTATATAATCCCAGTCCTCATCAAGAATACATTCCGAGAGTGTTTTACTTTTAGAATGGGAGTAAACGCCCTTTTCAATTTTTGTATAGGAATATGCTGCTGAATTATTGTTTGCATTATTCCAATGAGTTTCAAGTGAACAACCTCCAATATTTGCATTTCCGAGAATCACTGTAACACCTTCGGCAGAGGATATATTATACAAATAATGTTCTACTGCATCAACTGAAAAGCTATTCCCAATTGCTAATATTTTTATTGTATCCTGCTGCCCGAAGACAGATCCTGAAAAAATAGATAAAAATAGGAATCCAATGAAAATCGATTGTTTAAATGTTTTTTCTTTCATGTTTATTAAATTTTTTATTTGCAATCTTATCAGCCTGTTTTTGGGATGTATAATCAAGTATCATTTCTTGTTTATACTTTAAACCAAAACTACAGTCAAATAAATTATTATCATTCTTGGCTTCACATTTTCCGTTTAATAAAAATAATGAAATATATACTACAAAAGGTCCTGAAAAGCAATTAAAAGTTTTCTTTCATCATATTTCAGTATTCAATTAATAGATACTGCAAATATACTTTCAAAAAAAATCTACTGAATAGAAATATATTATCAATTAATGCAACGATATCTTATCAATGCTACTTTCTTGCTTTTTTATAATACTTCAAACTGACCTCAAGAAAATATCAAGAATGTTAAAGTACGCTACTACTATTAATTAAATACCTGATAGAGTTGAATCTATCAGGTATTTAACCAAAGTGCAACAAAATTCTGTAATTTAATTGAACTTGTTTTATAAAAGGCATATCAAACCGTTTAAAATAATTTTTCCGTTCTACAACAATATTCATTTCTTTCAGATTCGCGACAAGAATTGAAATAATGTCAATCTAATTATCCGTGTTCAATGATGTATCATCCGGATTCAGATTTGCTGATTCCCCTTTTTTTTTCCAAAACTCCCTGATGATCCTTTCCAGGAACGTTTCAGCATCTTCATCCTCATGTGGAGTATTTGTTTGTAATGTTTCCGCAAAACTATTTATCAATTCCGTATTCAGCCTGAAATTCTCGACAAGTAGCTTCTCATCACCTGTTTCCCAGAACTTAGCTTCATCTTTCATCTCAAAACCAATCAGATAATGGGATACTACGTAACGGAAAATTCCAATAATCATTTTGTGTATCTCAACTCCGGCATATTGGGTTTTAGTCGAATTCATATACAGATATTTTTGCTCGGTTTCGTCAGTGCTGTTACCCCAGCAACTGAATTGCCCCGGACCGCACATTCGTCCATTGTTCGTGAATGAAAAAGCAACCGGTTCGCATTCCGGAGGGTTCAGAGATATGCCATACAGACATCCATCATTCTCCTCATCAGGACACTCCCCTATTGGAAACTTCGTTTCAAAAATATGGTATTTCCATCCGTGAACCTTCGAAATCTCTTCCAGTTCCTCAATAAGTTGTGGTAGTTTTTGCTTATCTGCAATCCGGCCGTGATAATGAATCGTGAGTCCCATATACGTGATTTTTAAACTGTAAATATAGCAAATTATTTAATTTCAACAAAGCAAATAAATCACTACGTTTAGAATTAGAATTTTAGTAACTTCACATTTCAAATCACGTCATTTTGAATTTTAAAAATGAACCTGTTCTGATTTTCTTTCCTTACCAATCAGTATGCCTTTAGTACACCTTCGGCATGAGATAAAACATACATAAAACATTGATAAAACATACATAATACATAGATAAAACATACCTATAGAGATATGTTTTATCTATGTGTTATGTATATCATCAGAATATATTATGGATGTTTTTTTCAAAAACGATGGTATAACGAAGGTATACTGAAAGCTTAACAATATAGTACTCCTGACTTATTTAAAGGAATCTACTAAATCCGTTGAGGAAAACGAACTCATTTTTCGAATTGAGTAATGGGTTTTAATGAAATAAAACAAGTCATTCAGCGTTTAAAAAAAGTGTTCCGGAGCTCGATAAAACTAAAACAAGTTAACGGGCATCCTGTCTTTCGTTAAAAACAGATAATGTGTTGCTCATCCAACACGAGTCATGGTTATAGATTGCTAAAAAAAATCTATCTTTGCTTCCGAAAAAAATTGTATAATTTTTTATAATCATTCGTATGAAATCTGCATTGAAAATTCGCTTACTTCTCGTGTTACTGGTGACAGCTTGTTCCCTATATGCTCAGACTTACCGCCTGGAAGTGGGCTATAATAATCCGGTACGAAAAGGGGCGGCATTTAGCTCTACTTATTTTAACGGCATCCAACTGGGTGGAACGGCAGAATATGACTTGAAGAACAATTTAAGTTTATTGACAGGGGTGTTGTATAATTTCGTTTATTCGGATAAAATTCAAAAATACCCAAACCTGACGTCCGTTAAATCCATCTCCTATGGGCATTTTTTGGACATACCATTGCACGTGACCTATACGTACCCTTTTTCTAAAACGTTGAAGGGGTTTGGATTTGCAGGGCCAAATATCAACATCGGACTCTTTCAATCCCGGAAAAACACTTCTACGGTTAGCTATATTCCGTCAGAATATTCCGATTTGTATAAAGATGCCGTGCTGAACCGCCTGAACTTTCAACTTGGAGTGGGTGCCGGGGTTCAATGGAAAAAATATCAATTAAAGGTTGGGTATGACTTTGGCCTGAACAACCTGAACAAATTGGATACCGGAACCTTGAACCAAAATGGATATTATATAACTATTGGATATAAATTTTAATCCAGAACAAAATAGGTTGAATGACTAAACTCTATGAACGGGTTTAGTCTTTTTTTTATACCCCGAACAATAATTTCAGTTCAGGGACACTCAATCGTTACAATTATCATTATTAATTGTTCATTATTATTTATTAATTGCATTGTATAGCGTTAATTTATTGGATAATGATTATTTTTGCAAATAATTCGGCTCAATGCACGTATCAGAACCTATGAAGCTTTACTCACTATTCCGTCAACATCCGATAATTTGTACCGATAGCCGGGTATGTCCTTCGGGTTCATTGTTTTTTGCACTGAAGGGTGATAATTTTAATGCGAATGCGTTTGCCTTGTCGGCTCTGGAAAAGGGATGTGCCTACGCAGTGGTTGACGATGCCGAGTTTGCTATTGATGACCGCTTCATCCTGGTGGAGAATGTTTTGGAAAGTTTACAAGAACTGGCCGCTTATCACCGGAAACAACTGGGGACGAAGATCATCGGAATAACCGGAACAAACGGGAAAACCACCACCAAGGAATTGATGGCTGCTGTTTTGAAAGAAAAATATGCAATCCTGTACACACAGGGCAACCTGAATAATCACATTGGCGTTCCGCTAACGTTGCTTCAGCTCAAACCGGAGCATCAGTACGCAATCATTGAAATGGGTGCCAATCATCCGGGTGAAATAAAATTTTTATGCGGGATAGCCTGTCCCGATTATGGCATCATTACAAATGTCGGGAAAGCGCACCTCGAAGGTTTTGGGTCACTTGAAGGGGTCATGAAAACAAAAGCCGAATTGTATGACTACATTTCAGAATCAGGCAAACTGATTTTCATGAATACCGGGAATCCACTGTTACAAACCATGGCTGCCGGTTCGGGAATTACACAACCTGACAAGAAAATAGGATACAGTCTGAATGCAGAAGACAAGGATGCAGTATACATTGCCGGGATAACCGATTGCAGCCCTTTCTTGCATTTGAGATGGAACAAGAAGGGAAATGAACCCAAAGAAATACAAACACATCTGATTGGTGCATACAATGCCGAGAACGTATTGGCAGCAATTACCATAGGTGACCATTTCGGCGTTTCGAACGAACAGATAAAAAACGGGTTGGAAAATTACATCCCACAAAACAACCGTTCGCAATTAACAGTAACTGAACACAACAAACTGGTGGTGGATACCTACAATGCAAATCCAACCAGCATGCGGGCAGCGATATTGAATTTTGCACAAATGGAAGTTCCTGAGAAAACCCTGATATTGGGGGATATGTTCGAACTGGGTGCTCAAAGTGAGGAAGAACATCAAAACATTGTAAATCTGTTACAACAAAACAGTTTTAAAAACGTTTTGTTAGTTGGTAAAGATTTTAAAAAAACTCAGAATTCATTTCATAGTTTTGAATTCGTCAGTGAGTTAATCGATTATATACGTGAAAATCCAATCCGGAATAATTATATCCTGATCAAGGGTTCAAGAGGAATCAAACTTGAGCGAATTTTAGGTTCGCTTTAAGTTGATTATGTTAATTGAGTTAATTAAGTTGATTGGTTGATTCAGGAAATTGGTTTTAGGAAAACAAGAAATGGTAATTTGTAAATAGTAAAATAGTAAATCAATTAAGTTAATCGGGTTAGATTGATTTAATCAGTAAAAAGTTCAAATAATTATAAGTAATGGATTCGGACAAAAAAAAGATTCTGACTGTCATCAGTATTGCAACAGTTATTATTATCCTGTTGGCATTTGCAGTGTTTTACTTCGTACGCAAAGCGAAACAGAAAGAGGTAGAAGTAGCCGAGATAGTTGAACAAATGAATTTTGAGAAAGAACAGGTACAAAAGGAATACTCGACCCTGAATTCGGAATTTGAAGGCTATACTACGACCATAAAGAATGATTCGCTGGTAAAATTACTTCAGAATCAGAAGACAAAAGTTGACCAACTGTTGAATGAGCTACGTATCACGAAATCGACCAATGCAAGGCGAATTGCTCAGTTAAAAAAGGAACTGGCCACCGTACGTATGGTGATGATTCAGTACGTGAATCAGATTGATTCTTTAAATTCAGCCAACAAGGTCCTTAAAAACGAGAATGTTGAGGTTCATAAAAAATATCAGGCTGCCAATGAAACAGTCCAACAGCTCTCGAAGGATAAGGAATCATTGAATCAGGTCGTGACACGGGCATCCATACTGGAAGTTTACAATTTCAGCATGACTCCGCTCAACAGCAAAGGAAAAAAGACAGGTTGGTTTGCACAAACTACCAATCTGCAATTCAAATACACGATTGCAAAGAACATAACTGCCGTTCCGGGGGATAAAACGATTTATTTACGCATCACCCGTCCTGATGAGCAGGTACTGACCAAGAGCCCGAACAACGTGTTCCCCTTTGAGAATCAGAATATCGCCTATTCTGCCAGTAAAAATATCGAATATACCGGAGAGGCAAAGAGTGATGTTATTTTTTGGAGAGTAGGAGAAATTTTACCAAAAGGAACTTACCGTGCTGAGTTCTTTGCAGACGGAAACAGAATTGGAAATTTCACTTTTACATTTGAAAAATAGTTTTTTAGTGGGTAGTTGGTAGTTGGTAGAAAGGAGTAGGTAGTCGGTAGTTGGTAGTTGATAGTAGGTAGATGAGCATCAAACTCTTCAAACTTCAAACTCTTCAAACCTTTCGAACCTTTCAAACGCTTCTGCCAATTGTAAATTATAAATAAATAAATTGTAAATAATAGAGTGTCACAAGCCCAGAAGTTCACACATGATGCCGAAGCTATCGCGTTCGATGTAAAACACCGAAACACGATAAAATTCAACATCTCACGCTATGACGCAGCGGTGAGCAAAGGAATGGCGCGCTATAACAACGTGGAAGCTGCCAAGACTCAGGCAGCAACCATCAAACGGGATGTGCTTCAACATTGGGATAAATATCTGATTGAATTTGAGGAGAAGATAAGTGCCCGTGGTGTTCAGGTACTTTGGGCAACAGATGCGGCTGAAGCGACTTCGTTTATTGAACAAATACTTTGTGAAAACGATGCTCATTTATTGGTCAAGAGCAAATCGATGACCACTGAAGAGATTGAACTGAACGATATAGCCGCGAACATGGGGTGCGAATCGGTTGAGACTGACCTTGGTGAATTTATTGTGCAGGTGGCCGGTGAAAAGCCATATCACATAGTAACACCCGCGATGCATAAGTCGAAGGGAGATATCGCCAAACTGTTCAACGAAAAATTCGGGACTCCCATTGACAGCACTCCGGAAGAAATGACAGAATATGTACGTCAGGTACTTCGAAAAAAATATACTGAAGCGCAGGTTGGTGTAACGGGTGCCAACTTTTTAATAGCTGACATTGGTGCCATATCGGTAACTGAAAATGAAGGAAACGGGTTGATGACAACTGCATTTCCAAAGGTTCATATCGTACTAGCCGGCATTGAGAAGATAATTCCCAAGATGTCGCAGTTGGGACTCTTTTATCCACTTCTGGCAGCCCATGGTACCGGTCAGCAGATTACAGCCTACAATACCATTTTTACAGGTCCCCGTCTGGCAACAGAAGTTGATGGCCCAGAGAAAATGATTGTCATTTTGCTTGATAATGGTCGGACAAATGTGTTCG
>Ga0302215_10002913_pt1 | contig 11657 bp, 11 predicted proteins | sample II_Fen_N3_1_FD_194580 | JGI IMG/M metagenome (GOLD analysis project Ga0302215, IMG submission 194580) | Peat permafrost microbial communities from Stordalen Mire near Abisko, Sweden - II_Fen_N3_1 | ecosystem: Environmental > Terrestrial > Soil > Wetlands > Permafrost | place: Sweden: Abisko... | reverse complement strand
GCGCGACAAACTGGGTCGTAAAATGTCTAAATCGCTTGGTAACTCGCCAGATCCACTGGATTTGATTGCACATTACGGAGCAGATGCAGTGCGTTTGGGTATGTTACTCACTTCGCCTGCCGGAAATGATTTGCCTTACGATGACTCGCTTTGCGAACAAGGCCGTAACTTCAACAATAAAATTTGGAATGCTTTCCGCCTAGTTAAAGGTTGGGAAGTTGCCGATATAGAACAACCGGAATCGGCTCGCATGGCGGTGAAGTGGTTTGACGCTCAATTAAACAAAACATTGCTCGAAATAGACGATTTGTTCTCGAAATACCGTTTGTCCGAAGCCTTAATGGCGGTTTACAAACTCTTCTGGGACGAGTTTTCAGCCTGGTATTTGGAAATGGCAAAATCGGCTTACCAACAACCAATCGACCGTGCGACTTACGAAGCCACACTTGGCTTCTTCGATTCGTTGTTGAAAGTATTACATCCGTTTATGCCATTTATCACCGAGGAACTTTGGCAAGCGTTGGAAAACCGTAAAGACGGCGAAAGTATTATGGTACAACTACAACCACAGGCTTCCAAAGTAAATGAATCGTTGATTGTCGATTTTGAATACACAAAGGAAATTATTGCTGGAATTCGCACAATCCGTTTACAAAAAAATATTCCAAATAAAGTCCCTTTAAAAATAAATTTAATAGATAGAATTGTTAGTGTTTTTGATTCTGCGGTTATTAAATTGTCAAATTTAAAATCCTATGAACCAAAGAACATTGAAGTAAATAATTCTCAACTCCGAGTTTGTATGATGATGGTAAAGACAGCAAAATTCGAAATCGAGCTTGAGGATTCAATAGATGTTAATGAGGAAATTGCCAAAATGGAAGCTGAAATAATCTACTTTGAAGGTTTTATTGAATCGGTAATGAAAAAACTTGGTAACGAACGCTTTGTAGCTAATGCAAAACCAGAAGTGGTAGAAGCCGAACGTAAGAAAAAAGCCGATGCCGAAAGTAAAATTGCTTCGTTGAAAGAAGGAATTGAAGGACTGAAGAAATGAGAAATACTCTATTAAGAAATATTAACTCGCACAAGGGATTAATTAGGTGAATATGATATTATCTTTGTTCCCATAAAGCATCGCCATACTTTCTTGTATGGTTTGGGTCGCTCCAGTAGCGACCTTTTTTTATACCTTATTTTTAACTAGCCAATGAAAAGAGTCACAGTTTACATTGATGGTTTTAATTTCTACTATGCCTTAAAAAGAACAAAAAAAATAGATTCTGATTGGAGAAAATTCTATTGGATTGATTTTGTAAAACTATTTTCCTACTTTTTAGGGGAGGATCAAGAACTTAAAAAAGTTGTATATTTCACAGCTTCTCCATTAAGTCCTCATAAAAGTAGCCGACAAAGTGCCCTTTTAAATGCAAATAAATTCATAAATGACGGTAAATTTGAAGTCATTAGAGGTAAGTATTTTTCAAAACAAATTATTTGTCCAAATTGCCAATTTGCGATTGATAAACCTGAAGAAAAAAGAACTGATGTAAATATCTCTGTTCAATTGGTAGGTGACTGTGCATTGGATAAGACAGACATATTAATATTAGTTACTGCCGACAGTGATTTAGTTCCTCCAATAGAGTTTATTCAAAAACATTACCCTCAAAAGAAGGTTAAAGTATATTTTCCTCCAAATTCATTCTGTAACGACTTAAAAGACAATATCAAAATAAACAAAGGAAAAATTATCCTTCTAAAAGACAATAAGTCAAAGTTTTTTATGAGTATTATGTCAGATATTGTATATAACTCAGATGGCTCTAATAGCATTTCAATTCCAGCAAAATGGAAAACTGCTTAGATATTTAAACCAATGCTAAACCAGAAGTCATAGACACTGAACGCAAGAAAAAAGCTGATGCTGAAAGTAAAATTGCTACGTTAAAAAGGGAATTGGTGCTCTCGCGAAATAGTATTTAGAACACAAATAAACGCAAATTTAATAGAATGCCAATTTAGATATTTTCTTCTAAATTGGCATTCTATTTTAGGCTCTTTTCGGTTTCCAAAGAAAACTTCCAATTGCAATAATTGCAATAATTCCTGTCAGAATAAATGCCCAGACATTTGCTTTGCGAGATTGCGCTTCGATGACGTAATCCTCAGGAATCATCCGGTACGCAGTGAGTCTCCAAATCATCGTATCGCCTTGAACAATGGCGTTATTCGGCTGAACAATTTTACCCGGCAATACCAGCTTGTATGTAAATGTTTTACCAAAGTAATTAATAAACCCTTGGTCATTGAGGTCTTTTTCATATTTTTCCATCGGGCTATCATCACTTTTCCAAAATGCAGTAAACACGTCAGTTTTAAAGTAATCGTCCAAGATATGTTCCATTTTAAATTCTTCGGCCTGATTCACTTTGGCCTTGAAGATCGTATCTTTCAAATTAGCTAACCGTTCGTACGACATTGGTTTGTTCTTCATTTCGTCGTAGTTCGTCAGTAGAAACTCAAATTCGGCATTCCATAAATTCTGATTAAACCACTGCCTAAGTTTATTTTCAACAGCTTTTCCATAGTCGATCATTTCAACTCCATTCATCCCCAGCATTACGTTGGGTACGCCTGTAAACCAATACATTGCTTCATCGTGTGTCACGTACTTTTCAAGAGGAATTTTAAATCTTGTTTCTATTTTAGGGTAGGTTTCACGATAGGTATAATAGGTGTAAAACCACCTGAACTTAGTTACCAGACAGTGCGATATTTTCAAGCTACTCCATTCGTTCGAACTTTTCAATTGGAAAGTACTGTCCATTTCTTCCACTGATTTATAGTTCTTTCGGGCAAACACCAAAATATTATTATGTGTTTTATGTCCTTCTATTTTATTATCCGGTGTTTTATAAATAGAATCGTAAACTGACTTGTTGATAGGGAAATTAGTTTTCAATCCCGAGTTTTTATACTTCCATGCAAATTCCCAAGTCGAATCAATATTTGAAGAGAACGGATTATGCCTTTCCGAAAAATCACCAGCCAAAAAAGCAGAATCAGGATATTCCGAAAATTCCCTATAACACGAACCATCGGCTTTTATAACTGTTAACATGTCGCTAGGTTCAGTACATGAAACAACTAACAAGACGGCAACACAAATCAGATATTTAACGGTTGATTTCATAATATTAATTTTTTATTAGTTGTGCGTATGCTCTTAACTGTTTATTCTTAATGGAATTCTTTTGCATATAACAGAAGTAGGTTTCCAGCAAATTTACTCGTTTATTACTTAGTCTCTGAATGCATAACGAATCGACATTTATCTTGTTTTCTAAAATAGGCATAGGTTTGTGTGCCGAAGCAACCAATTCAGTGCCATTTTGTTGGAATAAAAATAAACCCAATAATAAAACTGCAGCAGAACTTGAAACTACTCGAACAAAAATCAGAAATTTAGATGTAGAGCGTTGTGATTGATTCATTAACACTTGCATAATGCTGTTTGTCAGTACGTCTGCATTATCTGGTTTTGGTTTATGTTGATGTAGTCTATCAACAATAATATCAAACTTATCTTCATTGTTTTTCATAACTTTCAATTTTAAAAATTTTCTAATCCTTTCCGAATTGTTTGTCGCGCTAAAAACAGATTGCTTTTTATTTTTGCAGACGTCATTCCGGTAATTTGTTCTATTTCATCTACTTCCAACTCTTCTAAATGTCGCAGGGTAAAAACAACTCTTTGTTTAGGTGTCAGCTCATTTGTCAGCCTAATGATTATTTCGGCAAGTTCTGAGTTTAGAATTGTTTGATCTGCATTTTCAGAAGCAATGAGGTTGTATAGTGTTTCGTCAATTGAATAGCCTTGAAAATTTCGTTTGGAGGATTTTAGCTTATCCAGACACAAATTTGTAGCTATTGCGTAAAGCCATGTGCTGAATTTTTTATCCGGATTATAGCTTGATAAATTCATCCAAACCCGTATAAATGTCTCTTGAACAATGTCTTTTGTTTCTTCTTCGTTGCACAATATTCGAAATGCTACTGAATAAACCAATGACTGATAGCTCTCGACAATTTCGCGAAATGCCTTGTGGTCATTTCGTGAGCTTCTTTCTATCAGGTTATTTAAGGTCGATTTATCCATTTTCGTTTATACTGTTTGTATATTATACGACAAAAGTAGCGATTGGTCGAAAAATAAAATCAAAATTCTATAATTAAATCCGTTTTTAATAAATTATGGAATAACCTTTTTATTCCTTGCGGGTTAAACGGGAAAACTCTAACTTTGCATAATCAATTTAAAATAAAGAAATCTATGACACCAACATACAAAGAACTTTGCCTGTTTACATGTGAAGTAGCCCGAACGGCAGGTCAGTTTATGGCTGAAGAGCGCAAAACATTTGACGCTTCGAGAATTGAAAATAAAGGTCTGCATGACTTGGTAAGTTATGTAGATAAAGAATCGGAAAGACGAATTATTGCCGCTTTGCAGGTTTTATTGCCTGAATCGGGTTTTATAGGGGAAGAAGGTACCAGTGACATTAAAGGCGAGCGATATAATTGGGTAATTGATCCGCTTGATGGCACTACGAATTTCATTCAGGGTGTTCCAATTTATGCTGTCAGCATAGGCTTATTGGATGGTGATGAACTGGTATTGGGTGTAGTTTACGAAGTGGGTCGCGACGAGTGCTTCTATGCATGGAAAGATGGCGGAGCTTATCTGAATGGAGAGCCAATCCGGGTTTCCAATCGTGGTGATATTCACGATGCATTACTAGCAACTGGTTTCCCGTATAACGATTTTAGTAAAATGGAAAGTTATATGGAATTTCTGAATTGGAGTATGAAAAATGCCCGTGGCGTTCGTCGTTTGGGTTCAGCTGCTACTGATATGGCTTACGTGGCTTGTGGACGATTCGATGCTTTTTGGGAATACGACCTTAAACCATGGGATGTTGCAGCTGGAGCAGTCATCGTAAAAGAAGCCGGTGGAACTGTTACGGATTATAAAGGCGGTGATAATTATTTGTTTGGACGTGAAATTGTGGCTTCCAATGTTTTGTTGGATGAGCTTATTTTAGGGAAAATAAAAGAATATAACTCCTAGTCCCTTGCCCGAACAGCGGCTCTAAGCCGCTTGTAGGACAAAGAAACAAGATACTTAGTTTTACTAATTAACAACGCTTCAAGCGGACTAAAGCCGCTGGACACTATAAAAAAATATGCTAATCAACGAAAGAGATACACGCCGCGAACGCTTACTGCAAGTTGCCAATGAAATGATGACAGCTGCACGAACAGCGCCTAAAGGGAAAGGATTTGATATTATCGAAGTGGCTTTGGCTACCGGCGATACCATCGAGTTATTGTCAAAAGCTATGTTGGAATACAGCGAAAAGACCGGTTTGAAGTTTGTGCTACGTGATTCGGCCAATATTCTGCATGCAGAAGCCATTGTGCTTATTGGTACAAAACAACACGTTCACAGTCTCAATTGTGGGTATTGTGGATTCGAAACTTGCGCACTAAAAAATGAATTTCCTTTAGTTCCTTGTTCCCTAAACTCAGTAGATGTAGGTATAGCCATTGGTTCTGCCTGTTCGGTAGCTGCCGATCATCGTGTGGATAGCAGGGTTATGTTTTCGGTAGGTCGGGTTGCTCAGGAGTTGGGGATGATGCCCGGCTGTAGTAACATTTTTGGAATTCCAATTAGTTGCTCGTCTAAAAGTCCATTTTTCGACCGAATATCATCGACACAAACTGCAAAATGAAATCTGTAAGTAGCTGTATTGGTTACAACTAATTTTTAGCATCTAACAGACTTCAATTACCACACTTTATTTAATGAAAAATTTCACACCTCAAAATAGTGATATATAATATCGTGACGATATACAATGTAGCAACTTCGCTTATACGTTCAAAGAAAGCTTACTAATTAACGTTTTTGAAATTTCTATTCCTCTACTTTTCCGTAATCTTTAGCACATGCTATAAATTCCGCTATTTTGCTCTGATCGGTTTCAAATACATTACCAATAACAACCAAGTCAGCTCCGGCATCGAAAGCATCGGTGAGTTGTTTCGTTGTTTTAATGCCACCACCCACGATAAGTGGAAGCGATAAATCCGCACATACATATTCAATCATTTCCACAGGGATAGGGGTATTTGCACCACTTCCAGCTTCCAGATAAACCAATCTCATTCCCAACAGTTCACCGGCTACAGCAGTAGAAAGTGCGATCTCCTTTTTGTCGTTGGGAATGGGACGAGTATTGCTGATATACTCAACAGAGCTTAGCTTTCCTCCATCAATTAAAATATATGCAGTCGGAATTACTTCAATATTTGTTTTCTTGATAGCAATTGAAGAAGTTACATGTTGCCCAATCAAAAATTCGGGATTACGACCCGATAGAAGCGAAAGATACAATAAAGCATCCGCTTTAGTAGAAAATTGAGATGCATTCCCCGGAAATAAAACAATTTCTGCTTTCGTTTCTTCCTTCAGCAAATCGATAAATGAATCGGTAGATGCTAATGTGAGGCTTCCTCCTACAAAAATAAAATCAGGCAAATCTGTTTTCAAAGCAGAAATAGTGGCTGACAAAACTCTTCCTACACATTTATCCGGATCGAGCAAAATTGCCAACATCTTTTGATTTGATTCACGATTCAGAAGAATCTTCTTGTATATGTTATTCATAATAAATAAATTTCTAATCTACACAATAGACTAATGTATAAAGTGCTCTTTGAATATATGATAATTTATAATACTTCTCAGTTGGTATATGTTGAGCCGTTATTTCACCTTCTTTTTTCACCTCGAAAGGTAAAATTCTTAATTGTTTTGCAAAGTCAACAGCCTGTCTACCGATAATTTTATACAATGCTTCTTTGGCTGACCACGCCAATTGCAGTTGCTGTACGTTTCTCCCATTTGACAGTTCTTCTTGCTCTGTTTCACTCAAAAAGCGAGTGTATAATTTCTGAATTTTATCAGTGGGACATTCAATATCAATTCCTATTGAGCGAGTGGGATGAATCATTACGGCGATCCATTTGCCACTGTGCGAAATACTTATTCGATAACTGTTGTCTGAGAGATAGGGTTTTCTTTCTGAGTCATATAAAATCTTCACTTCTTTATTGAGCAAAATCCTCATTGCCAACCTCACACCCAGATACTCACATTTTCGTTTCTCGGTATTTATTTTCGCTAACTCAGCAGCATACTGATTAATATTTTCAAACTTTAGAACTAATTCTTCAGCACTTTCAATTATTTCCAGCACTAACAATTTAGCACCATCAATTGTTGTAAGTGTTTTAAAATTAGAGCTTGGCATAACTAATTCTTATTGTTTTTTCCACTCAATACTCTCCATGATCCGAATTACATCTTCGCGAATAAATTCAGCCATAGGTGCTATAGAATCTTTGTTTGGAACATTGTCGAAATACAAAGCACCTCTCAGAAAATTACGCGTGCTGTCAGTTAGCACAAATTGTACCGACGAGGCTGTGTTTCCTTTTAAATCGTAAAGAATACCGTGTACATTTTTTCCGTTATCATCAAATACTTTTTCGCCTATGCCATCGGCACGAACACTGTGTTTGTACACAATCTTTCGGGAATCTTCCAATAAATCAATTAAGTTTCTTTTTACAGGCTTATAGCTGCAATAAATACTGGCATTTAATCCCGGGTAATACAAATCAATCCATTTTTCCGCTCCAGATGCCTTCCGACTAATTATTTTGGCATTAGTTGGTAAATCGAAACGAAAGGGAAGATTTAGTGTATCAACCTTTCGATAAGCATGCTCCGGCAAATCAACTCTGAAATAACCATAAGGTCGGGGAATTGTGACTTCTCCACAAGACCAGAACAAGCTTAATGTAAAAAAAAATACTGATATTTTTATAAAACGGATTGGCATTATCAATTTAATTACACGTTAAATGTATAGAGAATAAGACAATTATCTAAATCTCAATTATCTTCTTTATTAAAATCATCTTTAATATATAGTTTTACTTTTTTTATTCTACGGTTATCAACCGCCATAATTTCAAAAATATATCGATCGTAACCTATACGTTCATTTTTCACGGGAAAGTCGCCTTTAATTTCCAGAATTAATCCCGCAAGAGTTTCAACTTCATCGGTTACTTTTACAAAATCGGTTTCCTCAATCTCAGCTATTTTGAAAAAATCGTTGAGCTGTATTTTTGCTTCAAAAATAAAAGTATGGTTGTCAATTTTGGTGAATAATTCTTCTTCATTATCGTATTCATCACTAATGTCACCCACAATCTCCTCCAGAATATCTTCCATGGTTATTAGACCCGAAGTCCCTCCATACTCATCCACAACTAAAGCCAGATGCACCCTATTTTCTTGAAACTCGTTCAGCAAATCATCAATTTTCTTTGTTTCGGGTACATAATATGCCTGACGTATCAAGGTCTGCCAACGAAAATTAGCCGGTTTATCGAGGTGAGGAAGCAAATCTTTGCTATAAAGTAATCCTTTAATATTATCGCGTGTGCCTGCATAAACCGGTATGCGTGAATAACCTGATTTGATAATTATTTCCAGCAATTGTTTATAATTCATTTTTGTATCCACATCCACCATATCCACACGAGAAGTCATAATGTCGACAGCTTGAATATTTCCAAATTTAATAATACCTTCGAGTATTTCTGTATCCTCATCTTTGCTATTCGAAGTCAGTTCCAGTGCGTGCGACAGTTCATCCATAGAAATATTGGCATGACTTCGTTTGGCTAATCTGTTATTGACAATAGATGTGGAATTAACAAGTAAAGTAACAAAAGGACCAAACAATTTTTCTATGACCGACAGAAATGGAACAGTGATTAACGCAGTTTTTTTGGTGTTTTGAGTGGCATATACTTTGGGTGTGATTTCACCGAAAAGTAAAAGTAAAAAAGTAATAAAGATGGCTTCAAAGATAAATCCTAATAAGGGCGCACTGTCGAAATTGAGCACCGTGTTGGTAAAATGTGTGAGCAATAGAATTACAGCCACATTTACAAAGTTATTCCCTATAAGAATGGTTGCCAGCAAACGCTGAGGAGTTTTTAATAAACGAAGAATATTTATATCTGCCTTGTTCTCGCTTTCTTCCAATTCGTTCAATGTGTGTGGATCAAATGAAAAAAAGGCTACTTCCGAGGCCGAAATTATTGCAGAACACATTAAAAGTAATATGCTTGCCAATAAAGATATTGTTGCCGGGAAAGTGATAGCGTGAACAGTAATGCCCGCAAAAGTAGAATATAAATAGTCCGTGTCCAATGAAATTTAATTTAAGAAAAATTGATTTCCAATTCCAGTTTTTTCAGTAATTGCAAAAGTAGTGATTTTTTTTGAATGTCTGATTGCCACAGATTAAAGCTTGGCAAAAGAAAGACCTTAACTCGGAGAAAGTATCAAATTACAAAAGTGCTCTCAGTCTTGTGAACACTCTAATATTAAACCAGATACTATATTGGAGAATTTCAACATCAAAAACAACTGTTTGTCAATTAGCGAAAAAGAGCTATGTAGGGAGAAATTCAATTTGTAAAATATCAAAACGGCGAACACTACAACTATAATTAGTGTTATAATAATGAGAATATTTAAAATTCAAACAACTATTCTTTTCTATAACCTACGAAAGGCACAAATTTAGAATATTTCTTTGTTTCTATAGAAATAATAATCAAAAAAAAACTACAACATTATTAAAATTGCTATCTTTACCGCATCATAAAAATAAAATCTTTCCGTTATTAAACAATGTCAATTTGATTTACAATACAGTATAATACAATAAATTATGGAAGATAAATTAGTTACACTAGCCATACGCACATATCAACGTGCGCAGATGATTAAAACTCTTTTAGAAGAAAACGGTATTGAAACTGTGATTCATAACCTGAATCTTGAACATCCTGAATTGGCGGTTGGTGTGCGGGTTCGCATAAAGGAAAGCGATTTGCCTCGTGCACTGAAAATTGTTGAAGAACTTGAAAGTGCATGGGAAAACGAAAAAATCAAAGATTCCTCTACCGAAGTACTTATTCCAATTGATTTCTCGGATATCATTGAAAAAGTGACCGACTTCGGATTCCATTTCGCCGATATTCTGGCAGCTGAAGTGGTATTTTTATATGTGTATTTTAGTCCGGCATTTACCATTTCGTCTAACAACGAAATGAGCACCTATAGCATAAGCGACGGTGAATTGCTCCGGCGAATACTCAGCTCGGCCAATGCCGATGTAGAAAAAATGACCAATCTAATTCATACACGTATTGAAAAAGGGGAACTTCCGAACATTCCTTTTAGTTTCGAACTAAAGGAAGGCGTACCCGAAGATCAAATTTTAGAATACTGCAAAAAGAATAATCCGACTTTGGTAGTAATGGGTACTCACGGTAAAAAACTAACCAATGAATTGATTGGAAGTGTAACTGCCGAAGTGATGGAATCTTGTTTGACACCAGTGTTTGCAGTTCCAATGAGTACAAGCTTACAGTCGCCGGACGATATACAAAGAGTGGCCTTCCTGACAAATTTCGACCAGAAAGATTTAATAGCGATTGATCGTGCTATTTCACTTTTCTCTTCCGAGAAACTCGAAATGTATTTTATACACGCTTCCGATAAAAACGTGGCATGGAATGAGGTGATGCTGGGAGGTATTAAAACTTATTTTGCAAATCATTATCCAAATCTTGTGACCAATTTTGCATTACTTGGCGACGACGATTCACTAAATCTATTGGATGATTATCTTGTTGAACAAAAAATCAACGTATTGGCTTTCAACACAAGACGTCGGAATATATTTGTACGTTTGTTCCATCCCGGGTTGGCCTTTAAAATGGTACTGCATTCTGATACACCTTTATTGGTAACACATGTGTAAAAACAGAAAAGACGTTGTAATACAACGTCTTTTCTGTTTTTAGTATCCGCTAGCCAAAATATCAACTAGATGAATTCCCTTGATGGGCAATTTGTGCTTGGCAATAAAACCATTAATATTCATTAGGCAGGATGCTTCGGTGCTTATAATATATTCAACACCCGTTGCCAGTGCATTCAGCACTTTTTTCTCAGCCATGGCAGTGGATATAGCGTTGTTTTTCACTGCAAATGTGCCCCCAAATCCACAACAAGTATCGCATTCTTCCATTTCTATCAGTTCCAATCCTTCCACTTGTGCCAAAAGTCGACGGGGTTCATCCTTAATACCATATTCCCTCAGGGCAGAGCATGAATCGTGAAACGTCACTTTGTGGGGAAATCGCGCTCCCAGATTTTCAACCTTCAGCACGTTTACCAAGAAATCGGATAGTTCAAATATATTACTTTTCATTTGAGCATGTCGGGCGAGTAGGTCGGGTTGGTCTGCTAATACTTTGTGATAATGATGAATTACAAAGCTGGAACACGATCCGGATGGTGAAACTACCGGCATATCCGAATGAAAGTCGGTTAGGAACTTCGCTGCCAAACTTGCTGTTTCTTTCCAATAACCACTATTAAAAGCAGGTTGCCCGCAACAGGTTTGCTCTGTATTGTAATGCACACG
>Ga0302215_10002912_pt1 | contig 11659 bp, 9 predicted proteins | sample II_Fen_N3_1_FD_194580 | JGI IMG/M metagenome (GOLD analysis project Ga0302215, IMG submission 194580) | Peat permafrost microbial communities from Stordalen Mire near Abisko, Sweden - II_Fen_N3_1 | ecosystem: Environmental > Terrestrial > Soil > Wetlands > Permafrost | place: Sweden: Abisko... | reverse complement strand
GGTCCAACCAGCTCTTTGCAAACCCATCCCTGCCAATGTCAGTAGGTGGCATTAATGTGGCTAAATCTTTGCATCAACAATCGGCTACTGTATCCACCCGGTTCTCATTTGATGAACGGACCTATGATGTCCAAATGCAACGGATCTATATCGCCAATAATATGCCGGTAATTTACGGCATACTGGAGGCCGGTAAGTACCAGTTTGGCACTAAAAGCGGGAATTACGGGAAACTTATGGTCGCTGCCAGGCAGTTTGTACGATTTGATATCGGCCAATTAAACTATAAAGTTGATGCCGGGATAATCCTTGGGAATGTGCCCTACCCCATGCTTGGGATACCTCCCGGAAGCGAATCGGGCGGATACGGTTTTTATCAGTTTAACCTGATGAATTATATGGAATATGCTGCTGATAAATATGTGAACCTGCATAGTGAATTCATGTCAAACGGGATTATAATGAACCAGATACCACTCGTAAAGGAACTGAATCTGCGTGAAATTGTATCCTTCAAAATGGCATATGGAAGCTTAAACGCTTCCCACCGTCTCCAACTCGATTATCCATATTTCACGAATCCAATGACAAAACCCTATATGGAGGTAGGGGTCGGGATCACGAATATCCTGCATATCTTCACTCTGCAATCGGTGTGGCGGCTTACTGATTTGAATCATGCCGGAGTTAAGCACTGGGGAATTTTGGGTTGTTTGAATCTTAGCTTTTAATTTCCTGTTGAAGAAACCAGTTTTAAATCGATCTGATCCTGACTTTTTCTGACAATAATTAATCGTTCGTTATCAAATTTAAAATATCTTATTCTATCTTTGTTGTCTAATTCGAACTAACGCTATTAAAATAAATAAACTATGGAAACAACTGATCTGCAAATAGCCATTATTGGAGCAGGAAATATGGGCGGTGCCATTGCACGTGGATTATCAAAAGGAAAGTTGATTCAAACAAAAAACATCCGTGTCAGTGACGTATCACAGGCCAATCTGGATGCTTTAAAAGCCTTTGCCCCTGAGATTACAGTAAGCACCTCGAACCGTGAAATCATCAAAGATGCCAACATCATCCTTTTAGCCGTAAAGCCATGGTTAGTGGAAAGCATCGCGGAGGAATTTGAGAATAAATTTGATTATAAAAAACAAATCGTTGTATCCATTGCTGCCGGGGTTGATTTTGAACAGTTGACCAGATACTTCAATACAGACGCCACAATTATACGTGTGATTCCAAATACGGCCATAGATATCCGGCAGAGCGTTTCAACCATAGCATCCTTCAATGCCACAAAAGAGCAGGAACAACTGATTGTGGATATATTTAAGGAATTAGGGAAAACCTTTCTGGTACCCGAGTCACAATTAAATGCGTTTATGTCGCTATCTTCCTGTGGAATAGCCTATGCTTTTCGATATATCCGTGCTGCCACTGAAGGGGGTGTGGAGATGGGGATATATCCGAATACTGCCAAAGAAGTGGTGATACAGACTTTGCGCGGTGCCATCGAGTTATTAGAAGCTAACGGGACTCATCCAGAAGTGGAAATTGACAAAGTAACCACTGCAGGGGGAACCACCATAAAAGGGTTGAACGAAATGGAAGCAAATGGATTTACAAATGCTGTGATTAAAGGATTAAAGGCATCGCATATTAAATAGTTCTTGAATGAACAGTATTTGCCAATTATTACATGCTGAGCTATTAAAAATGATTCAATGAATGTAAAGTTATCTATTTTAACATCATACTATTATGAATACTCAAATCAAACAAATAGCCGAACGGCTTCATGGACTGCGTGATGCACTCGAATTAAAAACATCAGAGATAGCTGAAAAATGTGGTGTAAGTAAAGAAGAGTATGAACAATACGAGTCGGGTGATTCCGATATCCCTATGAGTTTCATCTGTGAGGTGGCACAAACATTTGGCGTCGAAACCACTGCCTTAATATCGGGGATTGACCCACATTCACTGGCCTATTTTGTAACCCGTAAAGGAACAGGAACAAGCGTGGAACGTTACAAAGCATATAAGTACCAATCACTGGCACATGGCTTCCGGAATGCAAAAGCTGAACCTTTCGAAGTCACGGTAGAACCAAACGACCTACCCTTCCATCTTAATTCACATATTGGCCAGGAATTTAATTATATTCTGGAAGGAAATATGGAACTTCAAATTGCCGGGAATGATATTACCCTTCAAGAAGGAGACAGTGTATATTTCGATTCCTCAAAACCACACGGTATGAAGGCATTGAATGGAAAGAGAGTGAAATTTCTGGCGGTGATTGTATAATACCGTAAAGATATCAAAGCTGTCAGGCTGAATTAGCGAAACAATCAAATAACATTAACTGGACTTAAAAGCATTTATTTCATTTTAGCTTTTAAAGCGTTTATAGAATTAAATATGATCGAAAAGTATTTACAACAAACCGAATTCAAAGACTTTGAAGATTTCAAAGCAAATTACAAACTACTTGTTCCTGATAATTTTAATTTTGGCTACGACATAGTGGATGCCTGGGCCGCCAAAGAACCGAATAAAAAAGCATTACTTTGGACAAACGATCAGGGTGAATGCCGTGAATATACGTTTGGTGAAATGAAAAAATATACTGACCAGACTGCCTCCTATTTTCAAAGCCTGGGCATCGAAAAAGGTGATATCGTAATGGCCATTCTCAAAAGGCGGTACGAATTCTGGTTCACCATTGTAGCTTTACATAAAATCGGGGCTGTCATTATCCCTGCCACTCACCTGTTAACCAAAAAAGATCTGGTATACCGCAATAATGCAGCTGATATAAAAGCAATCGTTGCGGTGGGTGAAGAACCTATTATCACTCATATCAATGACGCCATGCCGGAATCACCCAGTGTGAAACTATTGATCTCTGTGGGGCATATCATTCCTGAAGGTTGGCAGGATTTCCATAAAGGAATTGAAAATGCAGCTCCTTTCGTGCCTATTGAAAAGGTTAATAAAAACGAAGATCCTTTGATTATCAGCTTTACCTCCGGCACAACCGGTAATCCCAAAATGGTATTGCTTGATTGCGTTTATCCATTGGCACATATCATTACTGCGAAATACTGGCATAATCTGCATGAAGAAAGCCTGCACCTGACCATTGCCGACACCGGATGGCTCAAAGCTGTCTGGGGTAAATTATACGGGCAATGGATTGTGGGAGCATGCGTCTTCGTGTATGACCATGAAAAATTTACTCCGGCAGCCATGTTGGAAATGATTCAAAAGTATCATATCACGTCACTTTGTGCACCTCCCACCATTTTCCGCTTCTTAATACGTGAGGATTTAACTCACTATGATTTATCATCCCTGGAATATTGCACTATTGCCGGAGAAGCCTTGAATCCTGCTGTCTACGAACAATTTTTGCAACTTACGGGCATAAAGCTGCGTGAAGGTTATGGTCAAAGTGAAACAACCCTTTCGCTTTTCACATCCCCCTGGGTGGAACCAAAACCCGGTTCCATGGGATTGATAAGCCCTCATTATGATGTTGATCTGCTAACAGCCGAAGGACGGCAGGCAGAGGTTGGCGAACAGGGACAAATAGTGATTCGTACGGATAAAAGTTATCCTGTGGGTCTTTTCAAAGGATATTACCGCAACGAAGAACTGACAAACGAAGCATGGCATGATAATGTTTATTATACGGGCGATGTAGCCTGGCGTGATGAAGATGGTTATTTCTGGTTCGTAGGACGCGCCGATGATGTTATTAAAAGTTCAGGGTACCGGATCGGGCCTTTCGAGGTGGAGAGTGCATTGATGACACATCCTGCCGTAGTGGAATGTGCCATAACCGGTGTTCCTGATGAAATACGCGGACAAGTGGTGAAAGCCACCATAATACTTGCAAAAGATTATCAGGATCAGGCAGGTGAAAAATTGATTAAGGAAATTCAGGAACATGTGAAATCAGTGACTGCACCTTATAAATATCCCAGGATCATCGAATTTGTAACTGAATTACCCAAAACAATCAGCGGCAAAATCCGAAGGACGGAGATCCGGGAAAATGACAGTAAGAATTCATAATTAAAATTCATCATTCAATGAAGATCATAAATCTCTCGGAAAACAATTCTGTATTAAATCATTATTTAAAGGAAATACGTTCGGTAAAAATTCAAAAAGACTCCATGCGTTTTCGTAGGAACATGGAACGGATGGGCGAAATAATGGCTTATGAAATCAGTAAAACATTGCGGTATAAACCGGAGGATGTGAAAACTCCGCTTGGAATTGCAAGTACTGAAGTGATAGATGAAAAAATTGTTATTGCAACCATTCTTCGTGCAGGATTGCCTTTTCATACAGGTTTTCTGAATTATTTTGATTCAGCAGAAAATGCTTTTGTATCGGCTTACCGAAAATACAAAGATGCCTTGAAATTCGATATTTTTATTGAATACATAGCTTCACCAAACCTGGATGGGAAGACTCTGATCATTACCGATCCAATGCTCGCCACGGGAGGTTCAATGGAATTGGCTTACGGAGCATTGCTCACCAAAGGTAAACCGGCTCATATTCATATTGCAACCGTCATTTCAAGCCAGATAGCCATTGATTATATATCCACTCATTTCCCGGAAGCAAAGACTACTGTCTGGGCAGCAGCCATTGATCCTGAATTAAATGAACACTCGTACATCATACCAGGTTTAGGCGATGCAGGTGATCTTGCCTTTGGTGAGAAACTTTAAAATTACAAATGGAACTACAAACAGAATTCGTTTGAAGGTGTTTTTATATTTAATGTAATAAGATACACTCACAATTCTCTGTCTGTTTTTATAAGAAACTTCAAAGGTTATCATAAATTCCTTGAAAATGCAGCGATACCAAGCCTTAGTCAGGAATTCTCATTGAAATCCTTTATCCCTAAGTATTCTTTTCCCAGGAAATAAAAGGAATACCAAATAAAATGTTGTGAATTAAAATATGGAAGGAGAAGTACATGAAAAGAAACAGCGGATTTATTCTTTCGTTATTTGATATGTTTTCATTGATTCTCAAATTAAATTTGAAGAAAAAACTAATCCTGATATATTGTTTTTCAACTTTACTTTTTTTACTAATCTTTATTATAGGCCCAAGTCCGACATCAGGTGATACTGAATCAAATTTCTCTGCAGGATCTATTCTAACCCATGGAAAGTTTGATGCTTTGCGAACCCCTGTTTATCCTTTTATCCTTGCTGTTTTTAAACTAATATTGAGTACTAACGTTGCAGTTAAATTAGGAGTCATTGCATTTCAGTATTTACTATTTTGTACTTCAATATATTGCTTCAATACTATCTGCGCTTTTTTTATTAAGAATAAAGGGATATCATTTTTTATTGTGGTCTGTTATGCATGTCATCCAGCCATTCTTGTATGGCAAAAGATAATCATGACTGAGTCCTTGGCGTTGTCGGGTGTTGTTTTCTTTTTATACTTTTCCATTAGGTTTTTAGATACTAAGAAGTTGCACTATTCATTGTTGATAAATCTATTTGTATTTCTGCTGATTATGCTCAGGCCGGGTTTTGTAATTTTAATTCCCATAGTAGTATGTTTTTGGTTGTATTTTGTATTTAAAAGAGGGAAAAATAACTTGATTGGGCTTGCCGGGATTGGATGTGTCGTGTTTTTAACGATTGGTTACTCCTTAATTTTTCAAAAGCAATACGGAATATTTTCAATGAGCACAGTAAGTGACATTAACCAATACATAATGCTAAGGGATGCCGGATTAATAGAAACCAATAATATAAAAAACACAGAGTTCAAAAAAGCACTATCAGATTCAATTCTCAAAAAGAAATCTGATTCTGAGTATTTTGATGAATATGTTTATTTTTATTCTCAATATGGGCTTCCAGCGAGCGACATTTTAGTGCATGAATCTATTAAAAAAAATTTTTCAAAATATCTAAGTTATAGCTTTAACCGTTTTGCTTCAGAAACCACCAAATCAAGTGTCGGCTTTTGGGATAGTTTTAACCGGAACAAATACAACCATTATATAAAATGGATTTGTTGCCCGTTTGTGTTACTCTATTTTTTTTTAATTTTATACGTTTACATCCTTTTTAAGTATCAGTTCACTTTTAAGTCTTCTCTCTTTATTTATTCGATTGCGATTTCAAGCATCATTGTTTTAATCGTTGGTGCATCAAATTCCTGGGGAAGGCTTATTGTTCCAACGATTCCATTGTTATTAATTATGCTTGGACAGTTTTTGGAAGTAGTTGAATTGAAAATGAACACTGATAATAAGAATGCTTCTACCTGATTATTCATCTTATAATCCTAAATGTGCTTTCATATAAAATCAGGTTGTTGGGATGAAATAAGTTCTAACCAATAAAAAAAGGATCCTGAAATCGAATCAATTTATTTTGAATTGAAAAACTTCGGCCAAAAATCATAAAGGTATATATCATAGATCGTTTACAATGAGTATAAGAGAAAAAATAATACTGTGTGATAACAACTTTTTTTACAAATCTATGATATTAAATATTATTCTATTAAATTGTACTTGTAAAAATTTTATCTTTGTAACGATTATTACTAATCCGGAATTTTTTCTTAATCCATTTATTTAATTTTGTTTGTTTAATCGGAATATCTCTGTATCTATGAAAAACTTTATTTTCCATTATTGGAAATCCATCATAATAATATCCATCATTTTATATCTTTCTTTTGCTCCTCCTTCTACTTTTAAAGAAGTTCCCTCTTTTGAAAACGAAGATAAATTGGTACATTTGTTGATGTATGGAGGTTTAACCTGTATATTGATTTTTGATTTTCGACAATTTGTTAAAAGATACAGGATACCGCGATTCTCCTTTGGTTTGATTTGTATTATTCTGCCTGTATTATTGGGGGGTGCAGTAGAAATACTTCAACCCATGTATTTTGCACCTCGTACAGCTGACTGGATTGACTGGTTTAGCGACATTGCCGGGGTTTTACTGGGCTGGTTTGCAATGAGCTTTATCATACCTAAACTGTTTAATAGAAACACTATGTAAATTCTTTTTGTTTGAAAATATATTTTGTTAATTCCTTGTGTCACTAATAGTCAAAACTATGAATGATGAAACTCTGAAATACAAAATTGGGATAACTCTTATCAAAGGCATAGGAAATAATCTGGCTAAAAATCTGATTGCCAATGTTGGCAGTGAAGAAGGTGTTTTCAAAGAAAAGCTCCATAATTTAGCCAAAATACCCGGGATTGGTCAACTCCTCTCTAAAGAAATTGTTTCGCAGAATGTATTAAAACGTGCCGAACAGGAAATAGAATTTATAAAAAAAAACAAAATACGCACAAATTATTTTACGGATCCGGACTATCCTTTCCGGTTGAAAGAATGCCCGGATTCTCCCATTATGATTTATTCAAAAGGGAATTGTAATTTGAATAATGGTAAATTTATTGGAATCGTAGGAACCCGTAACGCTACTGAAACCGGAAAAGAAAATTGCAAAAAGCTAATCGCTGATTTAGAAGGAATTCAGTCAAACATCATTATTGTCAGTGGCTTGGCTTATGGGGTTGATATTTGTGCCCATAAAACAGCTCTAGAATTGGGATTGTCAACCATTGGTGTAGTTGGTCATGGATTGGACCGTATTTATCCTGCCGAACATCGTCCTGTTGCTGTAAAAATGCTGGAAAATGGTGCTTTAGTCACCGAGTACTTAAGTCAAACAAATCCCGACCGTCAAAACTTCGTGCAAAGAAACCGGATTATTGCCGGATTATGTGATGCCATAGTAGTGGTTGAATCGGGTATTAAAGGGGGCGCTCTGATTACTGCTGAAATTGCAAATGACTACAACCGTGATGTATTTGCGTTTCCCGGACGTGTTACCGATCAGATGTCCGGTGGCTGCAATGCATTGATTAAAAACAATAAAGCTTCGTTGATTGAATCAGCAGAAGATATATTGAGATTTATGAACTGGGTAAAAAAAGACACTGTTCCTGTACCATTGGTTCAAACCACCCTGTTTCAGGATCTAACGGATGACGAGAAGGAAATCATTTTTATTTTACGCCAGAATCAGGAAGGCTTACAGGTAAATGAACTGGCCATCAAACTGGCAAAACCAATAAGCAGGATTTCATCTTTATTATTGGAAATAGAATTTAAAGGATTGATAAAATGTTTACCCGGTAATTTATATAGAATAGTCAAATAGAATAGTTCAACATTTACGAGGGTTTTCATCAAGGGAAGTCTTTTATACTTGATTCAAAAAAAAGAAAATGTATTCAAAAGAAGAATTAAAACAACTAAAAAAAGAATTCTGGGAAGGATTCGGTATATATTGCAGCAATCTGCCTGCGTTGAAGCGTCGTAAAAGTAAGTTTATGCTTTATAATACCAAGATGAAAGGAGTGGAAATGAAGTTTGATGCTACCCGTGTAGGAGCATCTGTCATTTTGGAAATAAACCTCTCGAATGCCTTACAACGTCAGGAAAAATACAATCAATTCGAGTTTCATAAGGCTACTATGGAAAAGCAATTTCCCGCAGGGTTAATCTGGGATTCAGCTTTTGTACGGGAATGTGGCACTGAAGTATCCAGGATTTATACTCAGAAAAAAGACATAGACCTCCACCGCAGGATTCAATGGATGGAGTTTTACCAATTCATGTCCACTGAAATGCTTAAACTGGAAAAGGCATTTAAAATAGTAAAAGAGGTAATAGAGTAATCCGCTCAATTGCCTCTTTCAAGTAACATTTTAGGCATCCTTTAAAATAAATAGGCCACTTTAAAATTACTGGTATACGCCAGACCACTCGAAGGATCAACAATAAAACCATACTGAGATGTTATACTTGTATAATCATCTGTTTGACGGGTTTTAACTCCATAGCCAACCCCAATACTAAAATCAACTGCAAAACGATTGTCAAATACCCATTGTTTGCCAACATTTAATAATAAGGCCCCTGAAAAGGTACTTTGCCTTACTTTACTCGAATTATTGGTAGTATAATCATACTTGTTAACATTAAGAGAAAAAGTGTTTACCGCAATCTCCGGTTTGAAATAGGTCCCTTTTAAGAGATGTGCATATTTCATCCCTCTCAGGTAGAAATCCGGACTTTTAATGAACTTATACCCTAATTTGACAAACACACCTTCCGGCTTTACATTCAGCGGATCATATCCTATCCCTATTATCCCGAGAGTTCCCTCAATGCTTTGACCAATCTTCACACTTCGCTCATAACTTACAGCTAAATAGTCGTACAAAGGCGAAAAAACATGAAATTTCAGGGCGTTTAATTTATTGTCAGCATACGAGTTTTTATCATACATTTCATTTACAAATGCCTGCTCTTCACCATTCGCATATTTGATTTTTAAAATATCATCCTTCGCTATGACCATCACTACTTCTTTGTATTTCTCCGGTATAAGGTACTTTACTTCAACAAGACCTATTTCGATAATTTTACATTCAATTGTTTGTTTGTTTGTTTTATAAATAACGTCTTGTGCACAGGCTATTGCAGGCAAAATGATTATGAGTATCAAAAATAATCTTTTCATACTTTTAAGATTAGTTAAATTGTTTATTTTTATATTAATTGCAAAGTTATAAAATAAAACGATATTCACAAATAACATGGCTGATTTGATTAAATTAGTGGTATACCCGAATAATACTGTGAAAATTAGCCTCAACTTCAATGGATAGAACAAATTTATCTCCATTTGTTTTAGGTATTAAGTGTTTTCAGTGAGACTTCAGAGGGGGTTCAGTGAGGTTCAAAGGGTACTACCTCACTGAACCCCCTCTGAACCCCCTCCAAGATATAGCTAAACCTGAAGTTGAAAAAGAACATACAGGGAACTTTCCAAAGTAGCAATATAGGGAATTTACCTACTAAAAAATTATAAACAGATAATTAGTGAATTGAAGGTTGAAAATGGTTCTTGCTACTTAACCAAACCTGTCGACATTTCACGTTGGACAATTTACATTTTATCCGGATTATTGTGAAAATCTTTTTCCCGTTTATTTAGTGTATTTCTGTATCAACTTATTAAATTTGATTGAAGGTTAAAATCAATCGATGATTATGTTGATAAAACAAGGAATTTTTTGTAGTTTTGTATCCCATAAATAAACGTAAAACGGAATATGGAAAAAAAGCAAATTAAAAGAGCCTTAGTTTCTGTTTATCATAAGGATAAACTGGATATTATCATACAAAAATTGTACTCTGAAGGGGTTGAATTTATCTCTACAGGAGGAACCCAGTCCTTTATTGAATCACTTAATATTCCATGCCAAGCCGTTGAAGACTTAACCGGCTATCCATCTATCCTGGGTGGACGAGTAAAAACACTTCATCCTAAAGTTTTTGGTGGTATCCTTACGCGCCGTGATAATGAAAAAGACAAAGAACAGATAGAGGAATATGATATTCCTGAAATAGACCTTGTAATCGTTGATTTATATCCTTTTGAAGCCACCGTGGCTGCAGGAGCTGATGAAGCCACCACTATTGAAAAAATTGATATCGGAGGAATTTCTTTGATACGGGCTGCTGCCAAAAACTACAACGATGTGATCATTGTAGCTTCTCAGGATCAATATGAACCACTTTTAGAAATTATAACGGCCAATGGTGCCCAAACGAATATTGAAGAACGTCGTTGGTTTGCCAAAGAAGCTTTTGCCGTATCATCACACTATGATTCAGCGATCTTTAACTATTTTGACGGACAGGATGAGAGTGCGTTTCGGTATAGTGAAAACAATTCCAAGGTACTCCGGTATGGTGAAAACCCACATCAAAGAGGTGTTTTCTTTGGCAAATTTGAAGATTTGTTCGAACAACTCCAGGGAAGGGAGATTTCGTATAATAACCTCCTGGATATTGATGCTTCCATCAATCTGATCAATGATTTCGATGATATCACATTTGCTATTCTGAAACATAACAATGCTTGCGGGTTGGCTTCACGTCCGGTACTGGTAGAAGCATGGAAAGCTGCCCTTGCCGGTGACCCTGTATCAGCTTTTGGCGGAGTATTGATAACCAATGCCATCATTGATAAAGCAACTGCCGAGGAAATGAATAAAATCTTCTTTGAAGTTGTCATAGCACCGGATTATGATCTGGAAGCAATTGAGATATTGAGTCAGAAGAAAAACAGGATTATCCTGATTTTAAAAGAAGCAAAATCGAAAGCGAAACAATTCCGGTCGTTGCTAAATGGTGTATTGATGCAAGACAAAGATACCCATACTGAAACAGCAGACGATTTGAAAGTGGTAACCGAGAAAGCACCTACCTCAGAAGAAATAGAAGATCTGTTGTTTGCCAATAAGATCGTGAAACATTCAAAATCGAATGCCATCGTTCTGGCAAAAAACAAACAATTAGTGGCCAGTGGTGTAGGGCAAACTTCGCGGGTAGATGCTTTGAGACAAGCTATCGATAAAGCAAATTCCTTTAAATTTGATTTAAATGGAACAGTGTTAGCTTCCGATGCTTTCTTCCCATTTCCGGATTGTGTTCAGATCGCAGCTGAATCAGGAATAACTGCCGTTATTCAACCCGGA
>Ga0302215_10002907_pt1 | contig 11670 bp, 8 predicted proteins | sample II_Fen_N3_1_FD_194580 | JGI IMG/M metagenome (GOLD analysis project Ga0302215, IMG submission 194580) | Peat permafrost microbial communities from Stordalen Mire near Abisko, Sweden - II_Fen_N3_1 | ecosystem: Environmental > Terrestrial > Soil > Wetlands > Permafrost | place: Sweden: Abisko... | reverse complement strand
AAGCACGAAGCCATCTTCAAGATTAGATTTCCATTGAGGGTCGTAGAAGACTACTACGTTGATAGGTCATAGGTGTATAACAGAAATGTAGAGCCGAGTGATACTAATTGCCCGATAGCTTTTTTTACAGCCTTATGGTATTGTACTGCTGAATTATGATTTCTCTCTTCTTTTAATTATATTATATAAACCTATACAGGCCTCTTGTTATTCCCCTTTAGGGGTTAGAGGTTCTTATCACTTAGGTGGTTATAGCGTCAGGGTTCCACCTCTTCCCATTCCGAACAGAGAAGTTAAGCCTGACCACGTCGATGGTACTGCCGAAAGGTGGGAGAGTAGATAGCCGCCGTTTTTAAAGTCCCGAGTACTGATTCAGTACTCGGGACTTTTTTTGTGCAATAAGATCTGATAATTATAGCTCAAACTTGTTGTTCAAATAAGTAATAATGGACTAAACGGTGTGGTGACAACAAATGCTTGCTGAAAATACTTTATTGGAAATGGTGAGAGAAATTGCGATGACGAAGTTGAAAATTTTACTATTAGGGAGTTGTAAAATTGAATTGTAGGAATGAACTGGAGTATATACTTGAGTGAATTATGTTTATTTATTATTTTCTGTAAGTTTCTTTTTTGCAAATTCAAGTACACCTTGTAAATGCTGCGTCATAATTGTAGCTGCAAGATCTTAGAGTGCTTTCCTTTCTAGCAATGAAGAAATATGTTCTTAGAAATTATTTGGTTTTAAGAAGTGCTTTTGTGTCATTCCAGAAGTCTGGAGATTTTCTTAGGAAGTAGATACAAATTAATATACAAATGCTAAGAATCACACCAAAAACGGCATAACTATTATCGTGTGTAAAATAGGTGGTAGCTGAAAAAAAAATGGCTCCGAGTGAGATTAGAGTAAATGTGAGCATATTTAGGTAACCAATAATGTCTCCTAATTTCCGACCTAAATTGGAATTTTGAATAGTTGACAAACATGGAATTTGGAAAATACCACCCATAAATGCAACTCCCAAAACACATGCAACGTACATTGCAAAGGGTAGTGGTACGATTGATAAGATGAGAAGAAATACCGACATTCCAACACTTCCTATCAGAATAAGGCCTCTTTCTACCTTTTTTCCGGAGATTTTTCCGGCCACCCAACACCCTAATGCAATTCCAATAGCAGCAAAGGCCATAACTACTCCTGTAATGGTATTTGAGGCTTGATAGATATGTTGTGTGTGTATAACCAAGTTCATTTGCAGCATGCTTCCTATGAGCCAGAATGTTGATGCACCTAAAATGGCACTATTTACATGTTTATGTGATTGGGCAACACGGAAGGATTCGACGATAAATTTAATGGGATTTAAATGGCTTTCTTCATTTTCTTCCGGCAATTCCTTAACCCGAATAGTGCTTGTAATAATATAACCTAATATAGCCAATCCAATCAAAATTGATGTGACATAAATATTTGAATAATGATCGGAAACAATAGATGCAATAACAGTTCCGGCAAGGACACCCAGAAAAGCCATCATTTCGAACACTCCACTACCAAAAGATACTCCTTCAGCACCACCGATATCACGAATTAAGCTATATTTCGACGGTGAATACAGGCAACTTAGTATTCCCATAATTAAGACGGAAAGAACGGCAATCATTACCCATTGAAAATAGAAAGCTATGCAGGCTACTGTCAGCACAGGTATCTCGAGTAATTTACAAATACGGAAAACTTTCTTTTTAGAATAAATTACAGCTATTCTTCCTGCCAGTGGAGATAAAAAAAGATAGGGTATAACTAGTGAAGCTGAAACAAGTGAAATTAGTTGTGATTGTGTAAGCCAATGAGGCATAACCCAACTTACAGCAATAAAAATGATACAGTTTTTTAGGAAGTTGTCGTTGAAGACTCCCAGAAAATTACTGAGGAAAAGAGAAGTCCATTTGCTTCGGATGAATTGTATCATACATTCGATTAAAATTTCCGTAATGAAAACACAAAACTTAATCCGCCGTTTTGTGCATTTTTTGCAGAGATTGTTCCTTTATGAAAGAGAACGGCATTTTTTACAATGGCTAATCCTAGCCCGGTACCACCCATTTTTCGGCTACGACCTTTGTCTACGCGGTAGAATCGTTCAAATAATCGGTTTAAATGCTCTTCAGCTACGCCAATTCCATTATCAGAAAAGGAAAAATAGAAGTAGTGTTCATCTTCGCGGTAACAATTAATATCAATTGTGGGTTTTTCACCGGCATAAGTCAGTGCATTATCCAGTAAATTGCGGAAAATGGAATAAATAAGCGACCTGTTACCCTGTATTTTTAGTTCCAGTTTTATATTTTCAACTAATGTACATTCTCTTTGCTCAATTTGTAAATGTACATCGTTAAGTACATCCATTATTACTTCCGATATATTACAAGTTTCTTTTTCGAAAAGGCGTTTGCCTTCGTCAATTTTGTTGAGGGTGGAAATATCCTGTAATAAATCACGTAACCGTTGAGCTTGCTGGAACGATCTCTCCACAAAGAATCGCTGACGTTGAGGATCTAGCTCCGGATTTTCCAGAATGCTCTCCATATAGCCAAGAATGCTGCTTACAGGGGTTTTTAATTCGTGAGAGATATTTTGAGTTAAGTGACGTTTTAGCTCGTTTTCATGCTCTTGAACAGAAATATCATTCATTGAGATTTCGAATGTATTGTCTTGAAAAACGATGCATTGAACCGAGAAGATACGTCCACCTTTTTCTACTGTCAGGCGTTTACGTTTCAATTCATTGTTTAGCAAACTTTGGTCAATAAACTCATTAATATCTGCAAATTCAGGAAGTGTGAAAATCTCATCAGAACTTTGACACTGACTGTCCGATAGAAAATTGGTATATTGAATAAAGTGTGTATTGGCCAGGATTTCCTTTTTATCCGACGAAAATATGCCCAAACCTTCCTGCGATATTTGCAGGTGTTTTATTAGCTTTTCACGTTCCTTGTAAACATCATCTTTTGTTATAAAAAGCAATCGATATAATTGTACAATATTTTTACTTATTTCGCCCAATTCGTCTTTTGGAAACTCAATTTCATAATCCGGCATTTCACCTTTCTCGGCTCGTTGAGTAAATACCCGCAGGCGGTCGATAGATTTACTGAAATTTCTGGAAATAAAGTATAGTGCTATTGACGCAATAATCAGCACGATGGTCATAAAGTACAAGAAAAATGTATTTGCCCTCAGCATGCTGATAAGACTTACATTATATGGCAATGCGCTTCTAACATATATACCGGGAAAGTGATGAGCCAGGTAATAATAGTCTTTACCGGTAGAGACGGAGTGGCGAATAGCTTTCCCATTCTCGGTAAGATTCGATATTTCTATCTCAGGCCTGTTGAGATGGTTTCCAAGCTTTGTTCCCTCTTTGACCGATGAATCAAAAGTCACGTTTCCAAGGCTGTCAACAACAGTTACCCGCAAGGCACTATCAGGGAAAAGATGTACGTAATCTTCTAACTTATCCCAGCTGGGGTTTTGTTCAGCAATGAAACGATGAATGGTGAAATTGTAGGTAATCAGCTGTTGATCGAGCTGTTCGGTGCGAAATTGTTTCTCGCGTTGATACTGAAAAGTACAAATAACAACCAGCATCAAAAGAAAGATGCTGAAAAAGTAAAGAAAAAGTCGACGGTTTAAAGTCATAATCCCTAGCCCCTAAAGGGGAATTAAAGAACCCTATCCCTTAAGGGAAGTTCAGATTATATTTTTAGAAAAATGTTTTAGAACAAAAGGACAAAAGTAATAATGTTCCCCTTTTGGGAGTGGGGTCTTTTTATTCTTCAAAGCAATACCCATATCCAAGTCGGGTTACAATGTTTTTGCCATACGCACCTATTTTTTTGCGCAAACGAGTGATGTTTACATCGATGGTACGATCTAGTACAATTACTTCGTCGCTCCACACACGGCTTAGCATCTCGTCGCGTGAGAAAACTCGGTTTTTATTCTCTAAAAACAATTTCAGTATTTCAAATTCTTTCTTAGTGAATGCTATTTCAGCTCCCTCCAGTACTACCTTTTTGTTGCTTAAATCCATTTCCAATGTTTCGTAACTCAGTTTCTTTACCGGAACTACCTCAATTGTTTTTGAATCTACCCGGCGAATAACCGCTTTTACACGTGCTATCACTTCGCGGATGGAAAATGGTTTGGAAATGTAATCGTCGGCACCGATATTAAAGCCCGTGAGGCGGTCGGTTTCCGAGTCTTTAGCTGTAAGAAAAATAACCGGGATAGAGGCTGTTTTAGGGTTTTCGTTCAGCTGTCTGGCCATTTTGAAACCAGACATTTCGCCCATCATTACATCCAGCAATAACAGGTTATATACACTGATATCTTTTTTTAAAGCTTCTTCTGCAGAGTAGGCCACGTCTACATCATACCCCTCGGTTTCGAGGTTAAACTGGAGAATTTCACACAAATCTTCTTCGTCGTCAACGACTAAAATACGATACGAACTCATACTTTTATTGAATTAAAATTATGTTACAAAGAAACTGTTCTTTTGTTTCGTTGCTGTGTAATATCTATTACAAAGATATGACAAAATATTAATTCTGTTGTGTATCAGTAATAAAAGTTTTATTTGTTCTGCTTTTTAGGGAGAACAAATAAAGTTGTAGCCGATAATTAGCAGTATCAGAACATGTGGTCTAAACCTATTCTTTTACTAATTTACGTTCTACTGTTCCGGTGGTAGAAACAATCTTAGCAATATACACACCGTTTCGAAGTGTGCTTATCGAAATATTTTCATCGGCAGTGATCTGCTTTTTTATTAACACCCGACAATATAAATCGCTGATAGTGATCCAGGCTGTGTCATCAATGCCGGAAATTTGGAAATAATCGGCAGTAGGATTCGGGTACAAACTTATGCCGGACTTCTTGGCTACAATAGTGGCTGAAGGGCTTGCGTTGTCTTTCTCTGTCATTGGTTTTGCTGTGATTATTGTGTTTGACTAATATTTTCGAAGTTATGAAAGGTTATTCTAAAACGGTTATACGTGTACAAGCTTATTTTTTACTCCATATAATACTAAATTGACTGTATTTCTTGACTGTGTTTTTTTTAGAAGTGCGGCTCGATGAGCCTCAATAGTTTTTGTGCTTAAAAAAAGCCGGTCGGCTATTTCGCTTACTGATAGGCCTTCACAAAAGTACTGTAACACTTCTTTTTCGCGAACGGTCAGACTTTCAACTGCCGGTTCGGTAGTTTCTATTGTTGCTTGAGACTTTGTGTCATTACTAGCAATAATCTGTCGTAATAAATTATTAGGAAAATAGCTTTCACCATTCATAATGCTTTTTATTGCATTTTCAAACTCATTTTTACCTGAAGTTTTCAATACCAAACCCATAGCACCTGCATGAATAAAATCTAAACAGTTTGATTTCTCATTTTGCATGGTGAGTACCAATATCTTCAGATTGGGACGCAAAACAAGAGCTTTCTGAGTTGCCTCAAGTCCTCCCATAACCGGCATCTCAATGTCCATAATAACCAAATCAGGACTGTGTGTTTCGAGTAGATGAAGGAAAATCTGCCCATTTTCGGCCTCTGCAATTACCTCGCCAAGGTCTTCATTCTCAATTAGCAACTTTATTCCTTCCCGAAATAAAGAATGATCGTCAACAATTATTATTTTACTCACAGTATTTTGAATTATTAAGGTCTTTATAAGAAGGCCGGATTTAAACCGGGTATTAAAAAAGCAGTTTTTTCTGTCAGTGTTACTAAATAAATCCTACAAGAGCAATACAGCTAATGTAGGATTTACAAGCAAATTAAACAAACAAAAGGTTATAGAAAAAATAAATTAATCTGTTACAACTAAGATGCCAGAAGATCTGATTTCTACCTTGTAAACTATCCACTATATAGTTTACAAAAATAGTTGGTTCATACCACATTACTACTAGTGTATATCCTAGTTTTATATAGGTGTAAACCCCTAATTTTATAGGTGTAAACCCTTATAGACAGATGGAGAGTCGATACTTGTTTACTATTTGAATATGAAAATACGGTGGGTGTGAAGATGGTGCTGGTAGCTAGATTTCAACCAGTTTGTTTTTTATGGCGAATAATATCAGGTTGATGGTATTTTTTGAATTTGTTTTTTTTAGTAGTGTGGAACGGTGAGCTTCAATGGTTTTGGGACTGATGAAAAGTTTAGTTGCTATTTCACTTACGGTAAATCCCTGGCAGAAAAAGTGAAGAATTTCTTTTTCACGAGTTGTAAGGTCCTGTGACAGATTCTCATGATTATTGTGGATGTGAGTCTTACTATTCTCATTAATAATTATTTGTCGTAATAAGTCATTGGAAAAATAGCTTTCGCCTTGTGTAATGGCTTTTATGGCTTTTTCAAATTCAGCTTTTCCCGATGTTTTAAGTACAAACCCTAATGCACCGGCATTTACCATGTCAAAATAATTAGCCTTTTCGCTTAGCATGGTCAACACAAGTATTTTCAGGTTTGGCTGTTTTTTTAGTGCTTTTTGAGTGGATTCTAATCCTCCCATAACCGGCATTTCAATATCCATTATAACCAAATCGGGAGTATTGGTTTCCAGTAGATCGAGAAATACTTGTCCATTTTCTGCTTCAGCAATAACTTCTCCAAATTCCTCATTTTCAATAAGGAGTTTCATTCCTTCCCGAAATAGTGAATGGTCGTCAACAATTATTATCTTATTCATAAAACTTTTTGGTTTAGTTTTTAATCTCCAGCGCCTTCAATAGGGAACTGAATAACAGTTTTCATGCCTTCACCGGGTCTTGATATAATCTCAATATCGCCTTTCAAAATCTGTACTCGCTGCTGGATATTCATAAGTCCCAGTCCCTTTCTTTCTTTTTGCACACTTTCCCACTCAAATCCAACTCCATTGTCGGTGTAAATAAACGAAACAGAATTTTTTGACCTATCATAATTAAATCGAATATCCACATAGCTTGCGTTGGCATAAGTTAGCGTGTTTTTAATCAGCTCAGTAGTAATGCGAAACAGCATTAACTCAACGAATCCACTAAATCTGTCGTTTGTGTTGGTAACTACATTTATGTTTATTTTACTCGTCTCGTTTATGCGTTGTGCAAAGTCCATAATGGCCATTACATAGCCCGATTCGGTTACAAATCGGGAACTTAGACCACGAGCCAATTCGCGCGATGTTTGAATGGCCATTTCAATGCTGTGATTTCCTTTTTCGGTAATAAGTTTTCGCTTTTCAATATCGTTAGTGTCGGCCAACCACTGGAAATATAGTTTTATAGTTGATAGGAGTGGACCCATACCATCATGTAACTCGCTCGAAAACCGGTTTCGTTCGCGCTCTTCAACATCAACAGTAATGCTTAATAGCCGGTTCTCAGCATTCACTTTCTCGGTAATATCTCTGTTTGAGACCCTCACACCTAAATATTTTCCTTCGATATTGATGCATCTGCATATATGACCTATCCATCGCACTTCGCCGTTCCTTGTTATTATTCTGAATGTTAGCTCAAGTTTCTTTTCATTAGGGTCGAATTCGCAATGTTCATTTTTATGAGCCTCCCAAATCTCAATATCGCTAGGATAAATTATCTGATCTAATAAATCAGGGTGCTCTTCAAATTCAGCTGCTGTGTAGCCTGTAATTCGTTCTACAGATGGCGACATAAATAATATCTTATTATCGGAGCTTTTCCAGTATTCCCAATCGTAGGTAAAGTCAGTAACTGTTCTGAACTTCACTTCAGTTTCTTTGAGCGATGCATTTAACTCCATGAGCTCAGAAGTTCGTTCAAGAATGCGTTCCTCCAATTTGCTGTTCAAGTCGGATAGAGCCTGTTCGGCGCGCTTCTGTTCGGTAATGTCGTTTATCAATATATGAATGGCTTCAACGTTATTGTACCGAATAATGTGAGATTTTATCTCAACATAAATACTTTCGCCATTTCTCTTCTTGTGTTTTTTTACTCCCAGACTTTTAGCTCCTGCCCCTTTACTTATAACAGATGCTTTTACTTCGGCAATTTCTTCGGGCGATGTAATTCCGGAAATTTTCATTGACATAATCTCTTCGCGACTATAGCCATAATGCGTAACAAAAGCTTCGTTTATTTCCAGAATGTTTAGCGTTTTGAGTTCAAAGATCAACATCGGCTGTGGGTTGTTCAAAAAGAGAATTCGATATTTTTCTTCGTTATTTCGAAGCTCGAGTTCCATCTCTTTTCGTTTGGAAATGTCTGTGTGCGTTCCATACATTAACAACGGTTTCCCATCCGGAGTCCAGGTTTTAACCTTACCTTCCTGTCTTATCCATACCCAATGTCCCTTTTTATGCCGCATTCTGACTTCAACAGAATGATAGGGAAGTTCGCCTGAAAAGTGACGCTGTAACATTTTCTCAGCGTACGGAATATCATCGGGATGAGTAATTGTTTTCCAGGCTCTCTTTCCCAATACCACCTGACCTAGTTTTATCTCAAATGCTGTATATCCAAGATTTTTAGCCCAGATTTTATTGAATCTCATCTTGCCGTTCTGAACATTCCATTCGAGTGTTCCTACATTTGCCCCTTCTAATACTTCTTCAAAGCGTAGGCGGGTTTCGCTTAAAGCTTCTTCTACCTTTTTTCGTTCGGTGATGTTATATAAAATGCCTGTCCAAAGGATGTCTCCGTTCTCCAGACGTCGGGGGAGTGACTCTAATCGCACCCATACAGTATCTCCATTTACGACTAAACGACCTTCCCAGGTAAAGGGAATGAATTTTTTATTGGCTACTTCATTTTTCTTGACAAATGCTTGTTTGTCTTCAATGTGTACTAAGTCGCTTATAATGTATGGATTGTTTGAAAAATCATCGCGCCTTACACCCAGTAATCCGCAAAAGCTATCACTGGCCATTTCCAGAATATAAGGTGGATTCTCAGAAGTGGCCCAACTTTTATTTTTCCATTTATCTATTGAAAATACACGAATACGGTACAATCCTGCCGGCTGATTATTGAAAATGTCTGTGTAGTACTCGCGTTCTCTTTTAAATTCAACTTCAGCCAGAAGATGCTCTTCGTTTTGTTTTTCCAGGGCTGATTGATGATTCAGAAGTTCCTGAATAAGTAAGCGCGCCTCACTATCTGGCTGATTGGTTTCAGCTGCCACTGATTCCGAATCAAGAAGCGCCTTTGCTTTCTGACGAAGAATGAAGGAGGTTGTGCTTAAATTATTTTCCATAAACAAAAAAGGTAGAATGAGTCACAAAAGTCATTTTTTTGTAGAACTCTGAACTGGCTACTGCTGTATTTATTCCCTAAATGGTTATTCCGGACACAAAATTAGTTAATTCTTTTGAGCTCTATCTATTGCTTCCGTTTTATTGGCTAATTTTTTTATTTTTCAGTCTCTTTTCTTCTTCTAACTGAGCTCTTGACTTACTTTGTGTAACAATATAGACACCTGAAAAAACCAAAACGCCGGCTAGTGCCTGCTCGTATCCAAAGCAGTCGATACCAATAACAATGGCTACCAATGAGGCTACAATGGGTTGAACATAGTTATACATGCTTAATGTAGTTGGTCGCAATAGTTTTTGACCAATAGGAATAAGAAGGTAACCCAAGAAAGTAGCAAAAATAACCATATACGCTATTCGCCAATATGTACCAGAACTTAGCAGGGTGAAATTGGTTTCAACCGTTGGTTTGTAACAAAAGGGCAATGCTACAATCGTTCCAAACAAAAACATCCATTTCATAATAGTGATAGATGAATATCTGGTAATTACGTTTTTGAATAAGGTCAGATACACTGCAAATGAACTTACTGCCCCAAATACAATTACATTTCCCCAAAAATTACTTTCTCCCACATGTACTGTTTTGTTGTTGAAAACAATAAGTAAAGCCCCTGATGCACCAACCAATACCCCAACAGCTTTCATGAGCGTAATGGGTTCTTTTATAAAAATAGCGGCCAAAATCATGGTAAGAATTGGCAACATAGTTACCACAATGGATGCATCAATAGGCGAAGTCATGGATAATCCAACAAAGAAAGGCAGTTGGTTTAACGTTAGTGCAAATAAGGAGGCAAAGAATAAGAGTAAAATATCTTTAGGTGGAACTTTTTCTTTGGCAACAAACAACGATGCGCCCCAGAAGAGTAGTGCGCCACCCATTAACCTGAAAAGTGTGAGCGTGTAAGGACTCAATATCTCAGGCATTAATGTTCGGGAAACTGGGTTGTTAATCCCAAATATTAAATTGGCAACAAATAGCGCTATATGTCCCGGAAGTTTTTTATTTTTCATGTGTTTATTTTTTAGATAGTTGCCACATGGAACTCGCATGTCAGATTTTCATCTTTATTTAATGAGTGTCAGTGTTCATGCTCGTTTCATAATGCATGAATTTAGATGCAAAGGTACGAAATAGTTTATAGTTTATGGTTTACACTGCTGGTTGAAAAAACTATTCTTAATTGTCATGCCACGAAGTAAATATCTGCGAAGCAATAACTCAACTAAAGGGAGTAAATAACAATAAATAAGTTTGCTTAATTGGATAATAGTGCTTAGTTTTGTAGTCGAACCAAAAATTCATCTCTCATGAAACGAGCATAAACGCAGAAGTTTGTCAACGAAGATGAAAATCTGACATGCGAGTTCCATGTGACCTCTTAAAAATAATTATTTACACATGAAAAACAGTCCAAAAGAACAGCGTTCACTTTTCCCTGAAGAGTGCCTTTTGCGCGAGATTGCCCGTCAGCCAAGAATGTCGATTGGAATTCCGAAAGAAAATGGTAACGTTGAGACACGTCTGGCACTTACTCCCGAAGGAGTTGCAATTGTAACCGAAGAAGGTCACAGCGTTTATGTTCAGCGCGGTGCAGGTGAACCAATGTCATACTCCGACTTACAGTATAGCGAAGCCGGAGCTTATCTGGTTGATGAAGCTTCCGAAGTTTTTGCCGCTGATATTGTATTGAAAATAGCTCCACCAACACTTGATGAGCTAAAAATGATGCACGACAGAACAAGTATTCTGTCAATGTTGCAACTTAGCAATTTGTCGGCCGAATGCATAAAGCTGATGATGAAGAAAAAGATGAATGCCGTTGCTTTTGAATTGATAAAAGATGAACAAAAAGCATTTCCGGTAGTCAGTTCTATCTCCGAAATTGAAGGAAATACAGCCATAGCGGTGGCTGCAGAGCTAATGAGTAATGAGCGTGGTGGAAAAGGAATTTTACTCGGTGGCATTGCCGGAATAACTCCCACAGAGGTGCTGATTTTGGGTGCCGGCATCACAGGTTCAGTAGCAGCACGTACTGCATTGGCATTGGGAGCGCAGGTTAAGATTTTTGATCACGATATAAACAAGCTTCGCAAAATACAACATTACCTTGGGCAACAGGTGTTCACGTCGGTTATACAGCCGGCAGTACTTTTCAGGGCTTTGGCCACAGCCGATGCTGTTATCGGTAACCTGAGATACATTAATGGCTCTGAACGATTTATGGTTTCGGCGGATTTGGTAAAAACAATGAAACCCGGAGCCATTGTTATTGATATGAGTGTAGATCAGGGTGGATGTTTTGAAA
>Ga0302215_10002906_pt1 | contig 11673 bp, 10 predicted proteins | sample II_Fen_N3_1_FD_194580 | JGI IMG/M metagenome (GOLD analysis project Ga0302215, IMG submission 194580) | Peat permafrost microbial communities from Stordalen Mire near Abisko, Sweden - II_Fen_N3_1 | ecosystem: Environmental > Terrestrial > Soil > Wetlands > Permafrost | place: Sweden: Abisko... | reverse complement strand
AGTTGATTGGTTGATTGGTTGATTGGTTGATTGGTTGATTAAACAGAAAAACTATTCTATTACTTACCAATTGTAAATTGTAAATACAGTCAGGACTTTAACGCCTTAAAATAAGTTACAAACTACTGATTAATTGTCATTTATGCGATTATCTAAAATAGATTATCTATAATAGATAATCTATTTTAGATAAACAACTTAAAAACATTCGGTTTGTTTATTGTGGGAGTAGAAAATCAATGATGATAGAACTGTTTTCGAATAAAAAACGTCCATTCTATGCCAGCACGCAATACCTTGTGTTGGATAAAATTGAATTCACTGTCTATAAAAAGTTTATCATCCAAAAATTCATGGAAAACAACATTGCAATAGAGGCTGATGCCGTGAACTTTATCCTGACCTGGACAAAGCAACATACATTTTATTCTCAAAGTTTATGTAATATGATTTATTCGTTGGACGAAAACCTAATAACCAACCAACTTGTAAAACAAGCCTGCAACGAACTTCTTAAGACAAACGAAGCGGTGTTCTTTCAATTTCGACAGCCATTAACTTCGGGACAGTGGAATTTTTTAATTGCGATCGCCAAAGAAGGGGAACTGTCGCAATTGACCGTACAAAAGTTTATTGTGACCTATGAAATTGGAACACCGGCAAAAGCACGTAGAATCAGCCGGTCGCTTATTGACAAAGAACATATATTGGAGACTGTCAGCAAAAAAAGGAAGTATCTTTCAGGTTTATGATGTTTTTTTATCACGTTGGCTGGAATCGGAGTATTAAATCAATTCCTATTTAGACATCGTCCATTCATCAATTATTCGAATCAACCAATTTAGAATCAATAACCTGAAACACAAAGCATGAACGATTCATCCTTCAACAGTTAATTAACCAATTATCTTTTCCCCAAACTCTTCAAACTCTTCAAACCCTTCAAACTCTTCAAACGCGGAACGCAGAACGCAGAACGCAAAACTCTCCCCCCCTTACTTACCCGTTTTGACTAATCAGTAGCAATGATTTTTTATTGAGTATTTCAATTTGTTTCCCTGACATTTTGATTATGCCATCCCTGTCGAATTCTGTCAGTATGCGACTGATACTTTCGCGGCTGGAATCCACCATATTTCCCATTTCCGACTGATTGAGCGGGAGAATAAATGTATCCGACTCAAAGATCCTGTCGGAAAACTCCAGTAATACATCAGCCAGGTTACCCCTGCTCTGCTTTTGGGTACGATTGGCACACCGGCGGAATGATTCCAACTCATTGCGGCATAATTCGAGAATTATTTCATACGAAAACAATTCATTCTCTTTCAATAATTCCCTGAAAATAACAATATCGATATAACACACTTCTGCTTCAGTGACAGCCGTCACCGAATATTGATTGATCTTATCACCAAAGGTTGTGGGCAAGCCCAGGTAAGACGGTGCTTTTACCAACCGGGTTATTTGTTCGTGTGAAGGACCTGCAAGGTGCATCTTTGCCAGACCGGTACGAAGGAAAGCTACATTGGTAGAGTACGTACCCTGTTTTATAATCGAATCTCCTTTTACAAATTTGACAGCCACATGGTTGGTATTGAGTTGTTCCATGCTGCACTCATTTAAGGTAGCAGCAGCATTGGATTTAAACGGGCAGTTCTTACATTCGTTTTTCATGCTGCAAATATATACATTGTGATGCATATCACAAAATTGTGTAAGCATGTGCACTGTTAAATCTTCAAACTGATGAAAAAGGGTCACTATATTTGCAGAAATAATTCATTCATCAAGTTCAACAAATAATCAACACAGTATGGAAGCCACTAAAACAATAGACCTGGTAGAATTGCAGACTCAAATTGACGTCTTAAAAAAGAAGGTGACGAAACTTGAAAAATCGCGAAAGGATCAATTATCCATGGCAGTTGTATCAGGTGACCTGGATAAAATACTTGCCGCTATGGTCATTTCGGTAGCTGCTGCTGCCATGGACACACAGGTTAAACTGTTCTTTTCATTCTGGTCGTTATCGGCATTGCGTGACCCGAAGAAAAGTCCAAAGGGAAAAGACTTTATTTCAAAAATGTTCGGAATTATGTTACCCAAAGGAAAAGACAAACTGGCTTTATCCAATATGAACATGGCGGGCATGGGTCCGGTGATGATCAAAATGCTCATGAAAAAGCAAAACGTGATGTCGTTGGGCGAAATGTTCAAACAAGCCGGGGAACTGGGTGTGGAAATTACAGTATGCGAAATGTCTATGGGATTGATGGGCTTTAAAAAAGAAGAATTCATTGACTATCCGAATTTAAGTTTTGCAGGTGCAGCCACCTTTGTAGCTGACGCAGGTGAAAGCAGCATACAGCTGTTTATTTAACCCTTAAAAATTACAAACCGGTTCTTTAACTCCCCTTTAGGGGTTGGGGGTCCATAAAAATTATAAAACTATGTCTTCAACTCCCCTTAAGGGGTTGAGGTCTTAAAAATTAAAGATTATGACAACAGATGAATTGAAAGGCATAAATGCCGATTTAGTGGTAGACGCACGGGGGACAGCATGTCCGGGGCCATTACTGGCTGCAAAGAAAGCTATCGGTGAGATAGAATCGGGTGAAATTATGGAAATTTTATCCGCTGATGAAGGAACAAAACATGATATTCCAAGATGGTGTGATAAAATGGAACATGATTTTTTAGGTGTCGTTGAAACTGACAGTTATACCCGGCTATTTTTGAAAAAGGCTTAAACAACCAGTGATTAACAAGAAACAATTTAAGTAGTATACCTGATATATTACTTGAATGTATATTGTACCATGTAAAATTACATATTCAATGTCAAACGAAAATTATAAGTCAAAAATACTGGTATTCTCCACCGATAAAATTTCAGATCCGGGAATTGACCAGGCAGGATTACGAAAAATACATTATTCACCCGGAGTATATGTCATCAGTTTACCTTGTTCCTCGGGTGTCAAGCCAAAATGGATAATCCATGCTCTTGAAAAGGGTTTTGATGGAGTATTTATTGCCGCCGATGGCCACGAATGTTCATACAGTTCGAAATGTGCAGATCATACCAACCAGATCATCCTGGATACCCAGGTTCTGATGGCAGCGAATAATATCAATCCCAAACGTATCAGGATGGCTGCACTCTGTTCGGTTTGTGCAGAACCATTTGCAAATCACATGGAAAATTTCGGTAAGATATTGGCAGGATTAGAAGAACCCCTAAAGAACCCCTAACCCTTAAAGGGGAGTAAGGAAAAGAACCCCTAGCCCCTAAAGGGGGAAAAATAAGAACTTTGTTTTTCGGGGAAAAAGGAATTGAATGAATTAATTGATAAAGAAATGATGTCTAAAGAGAAAAACATACAGCATGAAAGTAACTTTACCTCCCCTTTAGGGGTCGGGGGTAGTTCTTCGGATTACGATACACTGGTTATTGGCGGAGGGATTGCTGGTCAGGAAGCTGCCTTAAGCCTTGCCGATATGGATCACAAAGTTTTGCTGGTTGAAAGAGGACTTTCCATTGGCGGAAAGATGATTCAATTGAGCAAGGTTTTTCCAACACTCGACTGTGCTGCCTGTATCACTACCCCTAAGATGTCGGAAACAGCACGTCATCCGAATATCACCCTTCTGTTAAACTCTGAAATTGAAGGTATAAACAAAGAAGGAACAGATTTTCATGTAAATATTACAAAAAAGCCCCGGTATGTTATTCAGGAAAACTGTACCGGTTGCCAGGAATGTGAAGTGGTTTGTCCGGAAGTACGGAATGATGAATACAACTGCGACCTGGCAGGAAGAAAAGTAGCGTATATTCCTTTTACCCTTGCCAACCCACGAATTGCCACTATCGATCGTCAGGATACATCGGCACCATGCATCAACGAATGTCCGGGTGGAGTGAAAGCATACGGATTTGTATCACTGGCACGAAACGGACAATATGAAGAAGCTATGAAACTGCACCTGGAAGACATTCCTCTCCCCGGAAGCCTTGGACGTGCCTGTTATTCTCCCTGTCAGAATGCCTGTACCAGGGCGGGACTGGAATCTTCGGTGGATATCCGTAAGATTAAGCGTTATTTTGCCGATTGGTATTATGATAAATATCCGGTGGCTCCTGCCGTAGAAATTAAAAACAAAACCGGTAAAAAGATTGCTGTTATAGGTTCAGGCCCTGCCGGTCTTACTGCAGCTTATCACCTGGCATTAAAAGGCCATACCGTAAAGATATTTGAAGCTGCCACCCAGGCTGGTGGCATGCTTAAACTGGCTCTTCCCGAATACCGTGCACCTAAAAACGTAGTAGACAGGGATGTCCAGAATGTCACAGTACTTGGAGTTGAAATAGAATGCAACAAAAAAATCACCAATCTGAGTGAACTGAAAGACAAGGATTATGATCTGGTATTTGTATCTGTTGGTACGCACGATACCGTAAGTCTGGGTGTTGAAGGTTCTAACCTGAACAATATCGTTTCCTGCCTTGATTTTCTACGTGAATCCAATATCGGTAAAAAGGAAAATCTGACTGGCAAAAAAGTAATGGTAATTGGTGGTGGGAACACTGCAATTGATGCTGCACGTACTTCTATACGCCTGGGAGCTAAAAAAGTTACTGTAGTCTATCGTCGCAGCAGGGAAGAAATGCCGTGTTTTGCTCCTGAGATAAAAGAAGCCGAAGAAGAAGGTGTTGAAATTTTATTGCTTCGTAATCCGGTGAAATTCATCGGTGAGAATGGTCAGTTGAAACAGGTTCAACTGATAAAAATGAAACTTGAAGAGCCGGATGAAAAAGGCAGAAGAAAAACGGCACCTGTTATTGGTACAGAATATATGGAAGACGTTGATTATGTGATAGAAGCTATTGGATTAAAAGCATCTACATCACCATTTACCAACCAACTCGAGCTCAATAAAAACGGAACCATCAAGGTCAATGTGAAAACAATGCAGACTTCCGTGCCCTATATTTTTGCAGGTGGTGATACGGTTACCGGTTCGACCACACTGATTGAAGCAGCAGGACAAGGAAAAAATGCTGCATTCTATATGGACAAATTATTAAACAACCTGAACATGGAAGATTTTGTATCAGGGGATAAATTACCGGCTGCAGACAAAACCAGGGCATTAAAAAAATACGATGGAAAAGTATTGCCGGCTATTGAAAATGGATGTATTCCTGTGAAATACAGAATAAAAACCTTCGACGAAGTAGAATTCACGTATACTGAGAATGAATTAAAAGCAAGTACGGACCGATGCCTTGATTGCAGCAATTGCCGGGAATGCCATCAATGTGTTTCTATTTGTCCGGCGAATGCCATCGATTTTTCACAAAAAAAACAGACTGTCAATACTACCGTCAAATCAGTCATCATTACTACCGGTTATAAATTATTTCCACCTGCCGGGAAACCTGAATATGGTTACACGAAATATGCCAATGTGATTGATTCCATGCAAATGGACAGGTTAATCGCTCCTACCCGCCCCTACAACAATGTATTGCGCCCGGGTGATGGCAAAACTCCTGATAATATTGCGTATGTACTATGTACAGGTTCGCGCGATTCAGCCATTGAGAATACAAGTTGTAGTGTGGAATGTTCTAACAATCCAATCTGTTCACAGATATGCTGCATGTATTCCATTAAACAGGCACAACTTCTCATGGGCGCCTTGCCGATGGCGGATATCACCATTTATTATATGGATATCCGTGCCTTTGGAAAAGGATATGAAGAGTTCTTCCAACAATCGAAATCCATGGGAGTAAACTTTGTGAAAGGAAAAGTTGCCAAAGTGAGGGAGAACGACAATGGAAGTGGTGATTTGATAGTTCGTTATGAAGATGTTACGAAAGGTATTCTCAAAGAAGCGAAACATGACCTGGTCATTTTATCGGTTGGTGTATTGCCCAACAAAGAAGTACCTCAATTATTTAAAAATAAAATACTGGAACTGGATGCATATAATTTTGTAAAACAAACCGACGAATTGGTGAGTCCTGCCTTTACAAGCATTGAAGGTGTATTTGTTGCAGGGGCAGCTTCAGGACCAAAAGATATCCCGGATTCCATTTTATCAGCAGGTTGTGCTGCTTCTGAGGTAGCTGGATACTTAAGCAAAAGTAGTTTATCATAAAGACAAAAGAATAAAGACAGATAATAGAAAGCAAATCAACTAAGACCTGAAGTCTGTAGTCTTTGTTCTTTAATCTACTATCTAAAAATCTAAAGGAATGAAAGAAAGAATAGGTGTATATATTTGTCATTGCGGCGGGAATATTTCCGATTACGTAGATGTGGAAGAACTTGGCAAGATGTTTCATGAAGAAGACAATGTGGTTGTATCCAAAGATGTAATGTTTGCCTGTGCAGATTCCAATCAGAAAGCCATGGTGAGCGACATAAAGGAACATAACCTGGATGCAATTGTGGTAGCTTCCTGCTCTCCGAAATTACATTTGCACACATTTAAAAATGTTGCAACACGTGGAGGATTGAATCCAACCAACTATGTTCAGGTTAATATCCGCGAACAATGTTCATGGCCGCATTCCGACAAACCCCGGGAAGCAACAGTAAAAGCCGCCGGATTGATCCGTGCCGGTATAAACCGTGTTTCGCATTCCGAATCATTGGATAATATTGAAATATCGGTAAAAAAAGCTGTATTGGTAGTGGGTGCCGGAGTATCGGGGATGAAAGCAGCTCTTGATCTTTCCAATCTGGGCAATGAAGTATACCTGGTTGAAAAAGATTATTTTGTTGGCGGTCAGATTGCCCGTTATGATAAGCTTTTCATGTCGGGACAAAAAGGGAAAGATATCATTGCAGCATTATATTCAGAAATTAAAAGCAGGACCAATATCACATTATTTACAGGGACAACTGTAGATAAAGTTTCAGGCAGTTTAGGTAATTTCCATGTTGATGTGAAAGTAAAGCCACGTTTTATAAATGGGAAAGCTGATAAGCAGTCGGTCAAAAGAACCATGGAAGAATGCCCGGTATTTATTTACGATGAATTTAATTTCGGATTGGCTAAAAGGAAAGCTATTTATAAGAATTATCCGGAAGCAATGCCCGATGTTCCGGTGGTTGATGCTGAAGCTTTGAAAACAAATTCCGACTTTGTATCTAAATTTGCCTCTACACTTAATTTAGAAGAGCAGGAAGAAGTTTTATCTTTGGTAGTTGGCTCTGTGCTTGTAACGACAGGTTATGACTCCTATCAGCCCACAGAGGGCGAATACGGCTATAAAACCATTCCTAATGTCATCACATTACCTGAATTTAAAAGGCTCATGGAATTGTCACCTGATAAATTAATCTACAACGACAAGCAGATCAAAACAGTAGCATTTATTTATTGCGTTGGTAACAGGCAAAAAAAAGGGGAAAATAAATACTGTTCCCGCCAGTGCTGCACTTCGACTATTTACACATCACTGCAATTAAAAGAAAAATATAAAGACATTACCACTTTTCACCTGTATCGCGATATACGGACATATGGCAAACAGGAAGTGTTGTACGATCAATCATCCAGACAAGGTGATTACTATCTGAGGTACGATGAAAAAGAGCCACCAGTGGTAGCTGTTAATGGCAAGAGTATCATCTTGAAAGTGAAGGATTACCTTACCGCAAAAATGGAAATGGAAGTGGAAGCCGATATGGTGGTACTGGTAACAGGTATGGTGGCCAGGGAGGATTCACAACAGATTTCCGAACTGTTTAAAATACCAATTGGTAGCGACAAGTTCTTTAATGAAATCCACCCGAAACTAAAACCTGTCGAAACAGTCATTAAAGGAGTTTATATAGGAGGTACCTGTCAGGGACCAAAAAATATCAGTGAATCCGTTCAGTCGTCATTATCAGCTGCAGCTAAAATCAGTGCTTTATTAAAAAGCGGCACCGTTTCTATTGACCCGATTATAGCACAAATCGATGCAGATAGTTGTACCTGGTGCGGAAAATGTGCCAATGTGTGTGATTACACAGCCATTAAAGAAGTGGAAGTGGATGGAAAACATATTGCATCTGTAAACAAAGCCATTTGTACCGGTTGTGGTATATGTGCTCCGGTTTGTCCGCAGAATGCAATAGAAATAGCCCAATATACCGATAAGGAAATTGAGTCCATGATCGATGGATTTATGGATAAATCGGAAGTAAAAGAAAAAGACATGACAGCCGTTGAAGTAGTTGAAACCGGTGGCACCAGAATGAAAGAACATCCACAGATATGGAAGAGCATTCTTCAAACCATGGAAGGAACAAAAAAATCAATTCCACAGGTTGCAGCTGAAATTTCAGCCGACAGGAATGTGGTTACCTATCATATGATGACCATGAATAAATACAGCATTATCATGGCCGATGGGATGGATGATAAAGAAGAATATTATTATTACAAAGTAAAATAAAAAAATGGCAAGAGTAAATCCTGAATTTGCAACTGAGATACGAAAATACGGAGCCGCTGATTTTCAAGCTTGTTTTAATTGTGGAAACTGTACAGCGGTCTGCGCATTATCTACTGAAAATGCATCCTTTCCACGTGAAATGATCCGGTATGCAACACTGGGGCTTGAAGATGAAATCAAAGCTTCATTAAAACCCTGGCAATGTTACTATTGTGGGGAATGCTCCACACAATGTCCACGTCAGGCCAACCCGGGTGAATTAATGATGTCGTTGCGCAGGTGGCTGACATCCAAATATGACTGGACAGGATTATCAGGATTGATGTATAAATCCTTACCTTTAAGTCTGGCAGCTTTTATTCTGGCGTTTGCAGGAGTAATTATCTTTGCCTGGTCGGTGGGTTTTGAACTTGAGAAAATGGTTCATTTCGGACATTATTTCGAAATGATTGCTATCGCTACTGTAGGAGTTGTAATCTTATTACCCAACATAGTCAGGATGTGGTATTTTACAATACTAAAACCCAACACCAGGGTACCGTTTGTAAATTACCTCAAAGCAACCGGTGATTTGTTTATCCATATGTTTACACAAAAACGGGCATTGGGTTGTGATGACAATCAATTCCGCTGGTTCGAACATTTCATTCTGGTATTGGCTTATTTGTCTTTGCTTTTCACCACCGTATTTCTGGATTGGTTTGCTTCAACAAACATGTTTATCATCGTACTGGGTTATCTGGAAAGCATTCTCATTTTCATCGTCACCGTAGACTTTGTATCAAACAGGGTAAAGAAAAACAAAACAGTCAGTAAAAATTCACAACCATCCGATTGGTTCTTTGTCATCTGGCTTTTGTTAATGGGTCTTACGGCTCTGTTGGTTCGTCTGTTTATCGATTTTAATCTTCTGGAAACGAATAAATGGTTGTATGTATTACATTTAACCATATTAGTTCAATGGGCTTTGATTATTGTACCTTTTGGAAAATGGACGCACTTTTTGTACCGTTCGTTTGCCATGTATTTTGAAAAACTGAAAGTATTAAGTAACTGATAATAATAATTTAAAATTAAATCCAATGAAAACAAACATGGGACTTGCCGACAAAATTATTAGAGTAATAATTGCGGCTATCTTTCTGGCACTTTATTTTACAAATGTAATAAAAGGAACTTTGGGAATTGTTTTAATTGTACTATCCGGAGTATTTCTACTTACCAGCCTGGTCAGCTTCTGTCCTCTTTATTCTATTTTTGGGATGTCAACTAAGCAAACAAAAAAGTAAGAAAATAGAACCTGATATTTTTTAAAACACAGTATTTCGATTATTCTTAAAATAGCTTACCTTTCCTTTGAAAATCTGTTGTTATTTTTATCTGTGATTGCCCATGTACTTTTGTGGGCAATCACTATTTATAGCTATATATAAGGTTTATATAGCATTAATATTATTTGCATTAGTCTTGAATGCTTTAAATTCTTCATCTTACAATTAAATTTCTATTTGATTATATTACTATCTGATTATTTGACTTTATTGCATATTCACTGAATGAAGTTAATCAAATACTCCCTCTATAAAATTCAGCAAAAAGAAAAGAGAATAATCTTTCAAATAATACAAATATTTACCAGCCTTTAAATTTCTGATCTATTCAAGTATTATTAGTACGATATAATGAATAAATATTACATAACAGGACAAAAATATTTTATGTATTTTATGCTTTTTACCTGATTATCGAAAATACCGGAATAGTTTTAAAAACTGTATTTTTCAACTTCAAATTAATGGATGAAACCGGTTCATTTAACTCTACACATTAAAATATCCCTGAATGAATGAATCAAAAAAGGAGCAGAGAGTAACTTTTTAATTTATTTATATGACAAAAGGAAAACATTTTTCAGCAATACATATAAAAAAACATGAATTGGATACAAATTACAACATAATATACACTAAATTGCATTTAACTATGTAACCAAACTTCAAAAAAACATTACTTTTGTAGTACCAACCTTTAAATGGTAAATCTTCAAGCATTATATAATGAAACCGATCATACCCCCGATTGACAGGGAAATTCTTAAAAAAGAACTTACTGAAGAAAGATTTCTTCGACCAACCAACAAAGCCCATAACAAGATATATGTCATTACGGCGCACAACGCACCAAATGTTATGCTTGAGATTGGTCGTCTGAGAGAATTATCATTCCGTTCAGGGGGTGGCGGCACAGGTCAGGCAATGGACACCGACGAATTTGATTATATGCCTAAACCATATAGCCAGTTAATTGTATGGGATCCGACTGCTGAAGAAATCATTGGTGGATACCGCTATTTACCGGGTAAAGATGTAGATATCGATAAATATGGCCAACCGAAGTTCGTCATGGCTCATTTATTTACGTTCACCGATAAATTTATCAAAGATTATCTCCCGTATACCATTGAATTGGGACGGGCCTTTGTACAGCCCGATTATCAGACATCCAAAATGGGAACCAAAAGCCTGTTTGCGCTGGATAATTTATGGGATGGATTGGGAGCTTTGATTCATACAGTAAAAAATACACGGTATTTTATCGGAAAAGTAACGATATACGAGCATTATCCCTTGATTGCACGTGAATTGATTTACGAATACATGCTTCGTTATTTCCCCGATCCGGATGAGATGATTAGTCCCAAGAATCCGATACACGTAAGCGAAAAGACCAATCAAATGGCAAAGGAACTGTTTGTTCATAATGATTCAGCCTCCGATTATAAAGCACTCCAAAAAGCAATCCGTGTAGAAGGAGAAACAATACCCTCCATGTTTAGTGCATATATCGGTTTATCACACACCATGCGTTTTTTCGGATCCATATACGATCCTGATTTTGGATCGGTCTACGAGACCGGCATAATGATTACCATGGATGATTTACTCGAGAATAAACGCAAACGTTATATTGAGCCATACCTCGAATACTTAAAAATAGTGCTTGAAGAACGTAAGATTGCCAAAAGGGCTGCACGTGAAAAGAAGTTGGCAGAAAAGCTGGTGAAAAAGATAAATAAAACTGAACGGAAGAATAAACGTAAAAAAGGGATTTAAAGTGGTTGATTGGTTAATTGGTTGATTGGTTGATTGGTTGATTGGGTAATTGGGTGATTAAGTTGATTGGTTAATTGGTTAATTGGTTGATTA
>Ga0302215_10002901_pt1 | contig 11684 bp, 8 predicted proteins | sample II_Fen_N3_1_FD_194580 | JGI IMG/M metagenome (GOLD analysis project Ga0302215, IMG submission 194580) | Peat permafrost microbial communities from Stordalen Mire near Abisko, Sweden - II_Fen_N3_1 | ecosystem: Environmental > Terrestrial > Soil > Wetlands > Permafrost | place: Sweden: Abisko... | reverse complement strand
CAAAGGATTATTTTATATAGAAACCGACATAAAGTTTAGGTCAGTAAATCTAAAATAAATTATCAAAATTCATAATTGATATGAATAGAGACTTTTTATTTCAGTATTAAAAGCAATTGTTTTTTTAATTAAAATATACTACAATTACACGTTAATAAAATGTTTATGTTCAAATATTTAACTTGTACTGATTTCTAGTCGTATTGTGGATTATTATTATACGGACTTTACTGAACTAATCATTACTGCATTATTCAACTATTTTTCATTATGATTTTTAATCTTAAATAGTTCAAACTTTGCCCAAGCATGATCAATAAAATAGGAATTGTTGGTACAACTAGTCTACCCCAAGCGTCCGGAGATCCTATGATAAATATCAAAATACTTGAAATGGCTATAGAATAAATTAAAATTGAAGGTTTGGTCTGTAACTTTTTTTTAATTAGTAAAATAAAGTAAAAAATGAGAAAGATGTAGAGCAGTATAAATGAAAAGCAGATATGTTTTATTAAAGGATAATATTTATTATAACTAAAGCTATTCCAATACCCAATTTTAGAATCAGTCGTTTGATTTATAAAGCGCTTAATATTATATGTCATGTATTTTGGAAAATCACCTTTGACAGACTCTTGTATAAATTTATGACTTAATGGATACCCAAATTGCGTATACAAATAAATATATTCATCATAATATTCTGAAATAGTTTTCTTTTTTTGAATGTATTCATTTAATGTATTTTTAATTTTTAAATTCTCAATTTTGTTAGTATCAATTAAACCGGCATCCCGTAAAATCATATATTGGTTGATATCGCTAACGGTGCTGATTGAAAAGACACCAAACTGATTTTTGAAATTTAAGCTATAGATTGTAATTATCAGTATTACAAAAATATTCAAGCCAAGTCCTATCCATCCTTTTTTTACTCTCTTAAGGATTGAAAATAACCAAAAGAACATACCTATCGGGACTAAAAATATAAATCCTGGTCTAAGCATGATCAAAAGGAATAAAAATAGATTTATAAACAAAGAATATACAGTTTCTTTGGTCATCAGGAATTTAACTATAAAATAAATCCAAAAAATTATTCCCGATAATGCTAAGGATTCAGTCATGATAATCTTATGCCAGACGAGAATTGCAGGATGACAAGCGTAGCACATTACTACAAAAAATGCAATTCCTTTATGCTTTATGAAATACTCACAGACACGATAAAAGCAGTATATTGAAATACAAAATATTAAGTATTGAAAAATGATTATTCCAAATTTGAGAGCAAAATTATTTCTCAATGTAAATTTAAAAAAATTGAGGATTAATGGATATAAAGGAGTTCGTACAGCATCTAACTTTCCGGAAGCGAGAATAGATCCAGCAGAAAAATTTGAATTGGTATCACCTGATGATGGACTTGGACCAAAAATAAAAATAAGAATAAAAAACAATAATGAAAAGCTGTATATGGGGATTAGTTTTCTTTTTATATCATCTAACTGAACATAGACTGAACATTTGTCAATCATTGAACTTATTAAGTTATTATTACTCTTCATGATATTCCTCTTCGGTATTTATATCCCAAATATTCTTTTTTGACTTCTCTCCATGGATTATATTTTCAACGGCAGTTATAGCAGTGAGCATGGAATGATCCTGATTGTTGTATTTATGCATTCCATTCCTGCCAATTAAGAAAAGATTTTCAATCTTATCTGTAAAGTCCCTGATAACTGAAAATTGGGAATAGGTACCAAAATATGCAGGGTAGGTTTTTGGCATTCGAATGATAGTGCTGTCGATGACTTCTTCTTTTTCGATGATATCAATGCTATCTAATTCGTTTATAGCAAACTGAATGAATTCATGATTGGGCATTTCCCATAATTTATCTCCTTCATTACAAAAATACTCCAATCCAATCCATACTTTTTCAATGTCAGCTACCATATAGGGTGACCAGTTATTGAAAATTTGCAGACGTCCTACTTTTACTTCCTTTTCCTGTATGTAGATCCATGTATCAGGAACTAACCCTTTCAAAGTGGCAATTTTTGTTTGATTTTTGATTTTTAGTTTGTTCAGGAGCAACCCTACTGTAATAAAATCACGATATTGTAAACCATCACTGACTGTTTTAACAGCAGTGGGAACTTTATCACCCATCGAGTTAATCAGGTCTTTAACCGGCATGGTGGATAGATAATAATCTCCGGTTATTTTTGTAATAGTATTTGTTGAGTGAGTCAGGTAGCTTAAACCATTTACCTTGTTTTTATCAATATTTATTTCTACAACTTCAGAATCTTTTATAATTATTCCGCCCTTTTCTAGAATTAGACTGGCAACAGTTTCCCACATTTGACCAGGCCCTAATTTTGGATACATAAATTGTTCAATCAGGCTTGTTTCTGTATCTTTTTGTTCCAGTGAAGTTCTTTTTTTGAAAATTGATTTTAAAGCATGAAGTATTGCCTTTGAAATGGAGAGTTTTTTAATCCTTTGAGAACCCCAATCCGCTGCTATTTCTGAACATGGAACACCCCAAACCTTCTCGGTATAATCCTTGAAAAAAGTCCTATATAACTCTATGCCGAACCGGCTAATAAAGAAATCTTCAAGGGAGTCCACTTTTTTAACTGGGAAAATTTGTATCCATGTATATGTCCATCCAATTTTTAGGATCCTGACAAGGCCAAGGTTTGTAACGGTCTTTAAATTGAGACTGATTGGATAATCAAAAAAACGTCTGAGAAAGAAAATTCGGGATAGCCTGGCTCTAATAAGCATGACTCGATCTGTCTTTTCAGGGTCAGGACCAATAACCGGTAGTTTTACACGATTCAGTTTTTGATGGTCGTAAATGTCTTTCAGGATTTCATCTTTGGATTCAGAGCCTTGAATCGGTAATATATCTTGCCACCATTTCATGACTATTGGTGACTTAGAAAAGAATCTATGTCCTCCAATATCTATTCTATTCCCTTTGTAAACTACCGTTTTTGAAATTCCACCAATGTCATTGCTTTGCTCAATTAGGATGGGTTTAATATCTGTTTTTGTAACCAGTTCATAAGCTGCAGTTAACCCGGCAGGACCGGCTCCAATTATTATGGTAGTATTATTCATGGTTGATATTTTGTTGATTAAAAAGTAAAAATTTACGTGCAAAGAAATTCCAGAAATACACTATGAATGTTGTTATTGACTTTGATAGGATATAATGAAATAATAATTTATCTGTAAACAACCATAAAAACAGTTCATTCAAACCTAACCCTACAACTCCAATAAATGTAAAAACAAGGAACTCAAATAACCGGTTTTCGACCACCCTGTTATTAAAAACCCAATTTACACTCAAATAATAATTCACAATTAACCCGAAAACAAACCCAATTCCTGCGGAGAATAAATAATAGATATGAAAATAGTCAGTCAATAGTATCAGTATTCCGAAATCGACTAAGAATGCAAATCCACCAACAAAAGTATACCTGAATAATTGCAAAAAAGAATTGTTTGTTTTCCCTTTAAACAATGATTTTAAATTTTCAATTCTTCCTGTTATACTCATATTTATTTCTTTCTTCTGGCAATAATAAATTTAATATTGCCAGAATTTCTGTGTCAAATTTTTTTTATGCAAAACTATAAAAAAGTGTTGGTTTAACTATCAATATGCAAATATATATATTGAAATTATGAAAGATACTTTCTAAATTGGTAACTAATTAAAAACATTTCTCAAATTATCTATTTTTAGCACAAATCATATTGCTTCTAATCATTTATAGAATTTATTCAATTTGTATCTACATCAAAATATCAAGAAATCATCAGAAAAAAAATAATGTATTTTTTGATATATGTTGAAAATGAGAATGACTATTTATTAAAGTATAACAACCAGAAAAGCATGATTATAACTAAAAAAAATCACTATAAATTTTCGTGTTAAAAAATTAAGGAATTTCTTTTGCATATCTTGGTTTGCTATTTTTCTTCCTTCATAAGCTCAGGATACATTTCCCCCAATCAGATTAAACTAAGCCGGAGTAATTTGGAGTAAAGAATAAGCAACAGTGAGGTCTGTTCAACAACAATGGGTTAAGTGATTGTATTAACAATCCTGTTTTATAACAAAAAACCTTCAAACATTATTTGGTTGAAGGTTTTTTATTACAAATCTAAGATAGAAATTATTTATAATTTCTCTCCAAATGCCAGATCACCAGCATCGCCTAATCCTGGTATGATATAGGAGTGTTCGTTCAATTCAGGATCAATGGCTGCAGCCCAGACTGTAGTCTTTGTCTCAGGGAAATGAGAGGCGATATAATCAATGGCCACCTGGCTTGAAATGACGGTCGCTACGTGTATATGTGCCGGTTTTCCTTTGGTGAGTAAGGCGCCATAAGCCAGTTCCATGGAACCCCCTGTTGCAAGCATGGGGTCGGTAATGATTAATGTTTTCCCATCCAGGTTTGGCGAGGCGATATATTCAATAAAAATATCAAATTTCAAGGCATCTTTGTATTTTCGATAAGCCGAAACAAAAGCATTTTCTGCTCCGTCAAAATAATTCAGAAAACCTGTATGAAAAGGCAATCCCGCACGTAGTATCGTCGCAATAACTATTTTTTCATCAATAACTTCGGTATTCGCCATGCCAAGGGGTGTTTTTACATCCTCGGCTTTATAGCGCAATGTTTTACTTATTTCATAAGCCATTATTTCGCCTATCCGTTCCATATTCCGACGAAAACGCATGGAGTCCTTTTGGATTTTTACGGAACGAATTTCCTTCAGATAATGTTTTAAGACGGAATTGTTTTCCGAAAGATTGATAATATTCATTTAATTATAAATTATAAATTGTTTTTGTCTTTCTCCCGAATCTCAGTTCTTCGAATTTTCCCACTTATTGTTTTGGGCAATTCTTCTACAAATTCAATGATTCTGGGGTATTTATATGGTGCAGTTACACTTTTTACATGATCCTGAATTTCTTTAATTAATTTATCGCTGGCTTTGTCTTTGTATTCTTTTGCCAGGATAATTGTTGCTTTTACTATTTGTCCCCGAATTTCATCGGGAACGCCTGTTATGGCACATTCCACTACGGCAGGATGGGTCATCAGTGCACTTTCCACTTCAAATGGTCCTATTCGATATCCGGAACTTTTAATCACATCGTCAGCACGCCCTACGAACCAGAAATAGCCATCTTCGTCGCGCCAGGCTACATCGCCGGTATAGTAAACATTATCGTGCCAGGCTTCGTTTGTAAGTGTTTCATTGCGGTAATACCCCTTAAAAAGGCCTACAGGATATTGTTTGTCGGTGCGAATCACAATTTGTCCCTGTTCACCTACTTCTGCCACACGTCCTTCGGGAGTCAATAAATCAACATCATAATGTGGATTGATTAAACCCATGGACCCCGGCTTTGGCTCCACCCAGGGTGAAGTAAAGAGCGATAGGGTTGTTTCGCTTTGACCATAACCTTCACGTAGCTTGATGCCGGTAAGTTGTAGGAATTGTTCATATACAGCCGGATTCAGGGCTTCGCCGGCAATGGTGCAGTATTCCAGTGAAGATAAATCATAATGGGTGAGATCTTCCCGTATCAAAAAGCGGAAAATAGTTGGTGGTGCACACAAGGAAGTGATATGATATTTCTGAATCATTTCCAACATAGCTGCCGGGGTAAACTTTTCATGATCGTATACAAAAACACAGGCTCCTACAATCCATTGCCCGTATAATTTACCCCATACGGCTTTCAGCCATCCGGTGTCCGCAATAGTGAGGTGTAAGCTGTCTTCGTGCAGGTTATGCCAGTATTTCGCTGTAATTATATGAGCCAATGGATAAACACAATCCAATAAAACCATTTTGGCATTACCGGTAGTTCCTGATGTGAAACTGATAATCAGAGGGTCCTCATTTTTTGTCACATGATGTATTGGAACAAAAGGAGCTGCATGATTAATTCCTTCATGGAAGTCAAGCCAGCCTTCAGGAATAATGTGACCAACTGATATTCGCATCTTAACACTTGGCGATTCAGGCATGGCATCATTTATGTGGGTAATGATGGGTTCTTCTCCCACTGCAATAATGGCTTTAATATCGGCAGCATTGTTGCGGTAAATCAAATCTTTTTTAGTCAATAAGTGTGTGGCGGGAATTATAACTGCCCCGATTTTATGCAAGGCAACAATCGTGAACCAGAATTCATACCGGCGTTTGAGAATTGCCATGACAATATCCCCTTTTTTTATTCCAAGGCTTTGAAAGTACGATGCCGTTTGGTCGGTATATTTCTTCATTTCACCAAAGGTGAATTCACGACATTCACCCTGGTCGTTGGTCCAAAGGAGTGCCTTTTTATTAGGTTCCTTGGCAGCCCAGGCATCTACGATATCATAACCAAAATTAAAATTATCAGGAACTATCAATTTGTAATTTGCTTTGAAGTCTTCAAAGTCTTTGAATTCAATTTGCTGAAGAAACTTTTCTAACATAAGAATTATTTTTGTTTAAAGCATTTGGGTTTTGCGCTGCAAAGTAATATCAAAAGCTTTAGTGAGACAAAAAACAGGGTTAAAAACAATCTATTTGGGGTGAAATCCCCTATTTTGGGATAACCCTGATTTAATTTCAGTTTGAATTTATATGATAACAGCCAGAAATTTCACTTTCTCCCCATTCATTGCTTTCATGCCATGAGGTTTGGATGAATCAAAGTAAATGCTGTCACCCGGGTTCAGCACAATATCATTCCCGGCAATTTGCAGGTCCATTATTCCTTCCAGGATAAAATTGAATTCCTGTCCTAAATGGGAATTTAAATGTATTGGCTTATCACTGGGCTCAACGGTGACTTCAAACGGTTCTGCTTTGGCATTCCTGAAACCATGTGCCAGTGATTGATATTTATAAACCTTTGTACGTTCCACGCTGGTTCCGTTTCCTTTCCGGGTTACGGAGAAAGCCAGTGAATGTGGATCATTGCCCGAAATTAAGGCAGTTGTTTCCACATCGAATACTTGGGCCATATCACATATAAAACTCATGGGAATATCGTGATTCCCTGATTCATATTTTTCATAATCCTCCCTGCTGACACCACATTTCTCAGCTACTTTTTCAGTAGTTAAATCCAGTGCATCGCGAAGTCCATGCAGTCGTTGTGCAATTTGTTTGATTTGTGTGTTCATATTATTTGAATCATTGAGTCGTTGTTTTTTATTTTGAATATCACCGAAGGTTCCTATCTTTTAATATCACGAAGTAATATCAACTCTTTAGTTCATATCACGAAGTACTCTCTATTTTAAATGCGATGCTTTTAGCCCTTTTATCACGGCATTGGTAAAACCTTGTGCCTCCATCTCATTGAGTCCTTTGATGGTTGTACCTCCGGCAGTGGTTACTTTATCTATTTCCACTTCAGGATGAGTACCATTAGCTTCCAGTAATTCAATGGCACCCCGCAAAGTCTGGATTACCACTTCCTTGGCGGTAGAAGGGTATATACCCATTTCTACACCACCTTCGGTAGCTGCACGTATGTACCGGAACGCATAGGCTATTCCACAAGAAGAAAGTGACATAAACGCGTTCAATTGGCTTTCCGGAACCAGAAATGTTTTTCCTAATTCAGCAAACATTTCCACAATCAATTGTTCCTGCTCTTTTGTAGCATTGAATGATGCAATAGTCGATACGCTCTGCTGAACATCAATGGCGGTATTTGGGATTATGCGGAAAATAGTTGCATCCGTATTGAAGTATTTCGTTAGCTGTTCAAAATCAACACCTGCTGCTATGGAGACCACAATTTGTTTCTTATAATCAAATTTGTTTTCCAATTCTTCAGCTACGCTCTCTACCAGCCATGGTTTCACAGCCAAAATAACGATATTGGCATCTTTTATAATATCCCGGTTCGAATTACTGACTGTTATATCAGGAGCAAAAGCTTTTAATGCATCCAGGTTTGATTGTGAAACATCACTTACCCGTATGTTTTTCGTTTGGATAAGATTCCCTTTTGATAATCCACGGGCAATGGCTCCACCCATATTTCCAGCACCAATAATGGCAATTTGTAAATCAGTTGTTTCCATAGTTCAGTTTGTTTTTTACAGTTTGTTTTTTAATTTGACAACAAAGATAGAATAACTAATTAAAATTATAGTTTCAACAAATCAATATTGTTCTAAAAATGCATATTTAAGACATTTTTGTTCTTTGCGCTGCATTCTTTTTTTTAAAAAGTTATATTTATTGACCCCAATAGTCCCCATGGTCTGGTATCTTTATGGTTCAAATCTGTAAGCCTCCATACCGATTGCAAGGTGAAGAAATGGAAGATATTAGTCAACCCGACTCCAACTTCCATATAGGGTTTTGTCCATGGTTTTACATAAGCCGGATAATCAAGTTGGGTTCTGTGACTATCACTCAGACTGCCGTACGACATCTTGAATGAAAACATTTCCCGTAAATTCAGATTCTTTATGAGTGGCAGTTGATTCATGACCAATCCATTCAGCATTAATTCAGTATGCAGGTTGATATATTTGTCGGCAGCATATTCCATGTAATCCATCAGGTTGAACGAATAAAAACCATATCCGCCCGATTCGTTCCCGGGAGGTATTCCCAGCATTGGATACGGAACATTTCCCAATATGATGCCAGCGTCGGCTACATAGTTAAACTGACCATAATCAAACCTGATAAGTTGCCTGACTGCCCCCATAATTTTGCCATACTGCCCTTTGTTATTCCCCAGTTGGTATTCCCCGGCTTCAAGGATACCATAAATTACCGGCAGGTTATTGGCAACATAGATTCGTTGCATGTGATCATCGTAGGTCCGTTCGCCAAATGAAAACCTGGTAGACAATGTTACCGATTGTTGCCCCAGGTATTTTGAGGTATTAACACCATTGATATTCATGGACATGTCGGGATTTGCAAATAACTGATTGGACCGCAGGTAGACCGTACTCTCAATATCCGGATTCCAATCGTTTGATAAAGAAAATAAAGATTCTTTTCGTTCGCTTATTTTTCCCGATGACTCAAAGGCTAATAGCGTACTGGCAATGTCTTCATCTCCGGTAACAAGTGGATTTTCAAGATACATGAAATTATTGTAATTGTAATCAATGCGCCTGTAATCGTCGGTGTAACTGAAACTTAAAACCCTTCGTTTTTTGCTCTTAAATTTGTATTGAGCAATAGCTGAGTATTTTACCGCCTCGTTTCTAAAACCATATCCAGCATATCCCCCCAATGAAATATTCTTCCACAGTCGTTCATTTGTTTTAAATGGCAGGTTCAGGCGAAGCCCTTCAATATCAGTGATACGGGCTACTTGTTCTACTTTCCCGAAATCAATGATTCCCATGGGAATGTATCCGGTAAAAACCACATCAGCCACCCATTTCGCAGTTCGTAACAAAGGAGTATTATTCAGCTCATTTAGTTTTTCATCCAGGGTGGTTTGATCATATTCGCTCTTTGCAAATTTATTCTCAGGCAAAACAGCTGCATTCGCAGAATGAAATGCTGCACTCCTTTTTACAAAGATTTCCGGTCTCCTGTGCAGGCTGTCACTGAGCAGGGCATACATCATGTTTAAGGTCACTTCTTCCGATTTCCGCATCCACCGGTTCGTAGAGATAGGAACGAACTTCTGTGAAATCCGCAGATTGTGAATGAAATTGATATTTGCCCTGGCAGGTAATTCCACTTCCAGTTGCGTCAATGCATAGGTGGTTGAATCAATCCAGATTTTTCCATCAAAGGCTAAATTCTTTTTGTTTTTGCTCCTGAAATGGATTTCGTATTGTTTTCCGCGACCGGTTTTAATACTGTCGGCTAAATAATAATCGTAAAAAGCATTCCCCATGACCGAAAGCGGACTTACCATACTTTTCCCGAATACTGTCACGCTGTTGTCGTAAAAATTCAGATCGGTATTCATTTCACCCACCAGTTTCTCCAGAATCTTTTCACCCGATTCCGGTGAGGAAAATATTTTGGAGGATAGTTCTTTCTTAATCGTATTCGTAACCCGATACTTTTTTTCAACCATGTACAACGGGATGACCATCGAGGAATCGGTACCCGATATTTTTCCTTTTTTCAACTGGTCAAAAACGCGTTTGCTCATCGATTGCTGGGTGATTTTACTTAGCAACACCAGGTTCTGTTCGGTGCTTTGTGCCGTAAACCCCTTTTGACGGGTAATATCATTGACCTTTCCCAGGTATCGTACCTTCTTCATCATTTCCAGTGCCGGATTTGATCCCGGTACTACAAATACTTCCTGTAGCAGGGTGTTTTGTTCCTGCATTTCCACCTGAAGTCCGACACTTTTGCCTGGTTTAATCCTGATTTCATAGTTTTTAAAACCTACTGACGAAAACTGAAGTATGTTTTGTTTGTCGTTGGTGCGGATCATAAAGTAACCTTCCTCATTCGATTGCACACCTGTCACGGTATTTTTGAATGATATGTTGACCGATGGGAGCGGAGTCCTGTCGATACTGTTCAATACCTGACCAACTACCAGAGTCTCCTCGGCTTTTAGGGTGGAGGTGAAAATTGAGAGCAGGAACAGCATACCGAAGTATACGATTCTATGATTTGCTGATCGTATTATTTTATATAATTTTGAATGGAATTTTTTTGTCATAAATCATTTTTATATGCCTGTATAATAGGTCATAAAATTGTTGTAATCCTAATCAGTTAATCTAACGTTACCACAATAAAGACCAACCACAGTAGGCACAATAACTCACAATAGAAATAATATATTTTATTACTTCTTGCTATTATTTTATCTTAAAATATAGTTAGGCTTTTTTTCTGTTCTGCTCTTTTATCTTTTATTATTGTGCCCTAATGTGTCTATTGTAGTTAACATTATTTGATTCATTTTTCAACCTGTTCCTTTTCAGCCTGTTTCCTCTTGTACAATGGATGGCATTCCAGGACTGTTGATCTTAAAAAATGTACATCGATATGCGTATACAATTCGGTTGTAGTGATTGACTCATGGCCAAGCAGTTGCTGGATAGCGCGCAGGTTGGCTCCATTTTCCAACAAGTGGGTGGCAAACGAATGCCTGAACGTATGGGGACTCACATTCTTTCGTATTCCGGCCTTTAAGGCTAATTCCTTTACAATCGTAAAAATCATCGCCCGCGTCAACTTCGAGCCTCTCCGGTTCAGAAACAGGATATCTTCATGCCCTTTTTTTATTGTCAGCAAATTCCGGTCGGTTTTCCACAGTTCTATTTGTTTTATCGATTGTGTTGACATCGGCACCAGGCGTTGTTTGCTTCCTTTGCCTTCCACCAGCATATACCCTTCCTCCGTATAAAGTTTCGAAAGTTGCAGCCCTATCAGTTCCGAAACCCGTAACCCAGAACCGTAAAGTACTTCGATAATCGCTTTGTTGCGTTGCCCTTCAGGTTTAGACAGATTCACAGCTCCAACGATAGCATCTATTTCCTCTATCGATAACACTTCCGGCAGCCTCAACCCAATCCTGGGACTTTCGAGCAATTCGGTAGGATCATCGGTACAGTGGTTTTTATAAATTAAAAAGTGATAAAAGGATTTTATACTCGATA
>Ga0302215_10002900_pt1 | contig 11688 bp, 9 predicted proteins | sample II_Fen_N3_1_FD_194580 | JGI IMG/M metagenome (GOLD analysis project Ga0302215, IMG submission 194580) | Peat permafrost microbial communities from Stordalen Mire near Abisko, Sweden - II_Fen_N3_1 | ecosystem: Environmental > Terrestrial > Soil > Wetlands > Permafrost | place: Sweden: Abisko... | reverse complement strand
TGGTAATCTTACAAAAAAGAGCGAAATAATACGAGAAAATAGTCGATAAGGATGCAGATGAATAATTGTAACAGTATATCACGATTGAATGACATTGATTATTAATGACAGAAACCTGTGTTTTTATCTGAATCCTTACCTGAAACTTGAAATAATAAAACAACGTCTTTTATTATTTTGTTTATAAATAACTCATTTATTTACAAATAAAAGATGACTTTCCTGTAATATCCGCTACTTTCGGTATCTGTCCTTTGTCTAAAAAGATAGTGATGCCTATTTTCAACAATCAGTTCACAAGGATTCCATCCTGGTAAAACCTAAAATCCAAATAATAGCTATAGTAACCATTCATTGTCACATTTTAAATGACTCGTTCTGTTTCATCAACCACAAAAACAACTTTTCACCAACAACACTTCCAACATCTGTTAATCATATCAGGGCTTTCCGGATGGAACGAAAACAGCATGAACTTACAGCACTTTTACAAAAGCGATTCACCTGAATTCAATCTAAATCCAGTCTGAATTTATTCGGGGTTGGTATAGGGTTCAGATAGGGTTGGTATAGGGTTCAGATAGGGTTCAGATAGGGTTGAGATAGGTAAACCTAATTAAACCCTATCTCAACCCTATCTCAACCCTATCTGAACCCTCTTTCAAGTGTCACGATAGAGAGAATGAATTGTATTGAAATTCAATAACTCATAAGGATGAATATCAGTGGTATACTGAAAATAGCCCAACCGAAATCTTTCTCGAATGGTGCGTCATTTCGTTCCAGTTGCGGAAAGGGTGAAAAGAAGATTTAAATACTGAATGATACGACATTGAATTCATTCTATAAATTTATTTCAGGAAGAGCATTCGAATTACATTAATTAACTATATTTGCACTTCAAAATGTATCAGCATAGAGGGCAGAACAGAAAACATACCCGATTAAGGGCATCTAATGAAAAGAGACAAGTACTTGTTTGAAAATTCAAGAAATTATTGGAAGTGCCACATCCGGATATTTGAACATAAAATCCGTTTAAACTGTCAAACATAAGTTTAATACAAAACAATCACATGAAAACGAATTTCACTTTACTCACCCTTATCGTTGTATTCCTGCTGGGCAGTCTAATCTGTTCTGCAACCTCCAATCGGGTTTTAGCACAAAATCATTCTGTTAAAGCAACTAAATACAACGATACCCTGTTGGGAGAAAAGGTGTATGTATTTAACCCAACGATGAACATGGCGGAGATTCAAACGCTGCTGGATACTATTTACAACCAACAATCCGGCAGAAAGAGTGAATTCAGCACGAAAAGGGTTGCCCTGTTCTTAAAGCCCGGGAAATACAAACTAGATGTAAAGGTTGGATTTTACATGCAAATATACGGATTGGGGGAATCGCCTGAGGATGTGGTCATCGAAGGAGCGGTTCGGTCGAAATCGACCAATAAATCAGGACATGTACTTACAAACTTTTGGCGGTCGGCTGAGAATTTAACCGTAATCCCCACAGTGGATTCAGCGAACATATGGGGCGTTTCTCAGGCCGCACCGTTAAGAAGGATACATATCAAAGGTGATCTTCAATTGCACGATGGCGGGTATGCCAGTGGTGGTTTCCTGGCAGATTCAAGGATTGATGGCAGGGTATTATCCGGCCAGCAGCAACAATGGTTTACCCGGAATACGGAACTGGGAAGCTGGCAGGGAGGTGCCTGGAACATGATGTTCATGGGTGTTACGAATGCCCCGAAAGAAAACTGGCCTGAGAAACCCTTTACAGTGATCGGTGCCACTCCCACGATTCGCGAAAAGCCCTACCTGGTTTATGACAGAAAAGGATATTGCCTGAAAATCCCCGGGCTGACCCAAAATACTGTGGGAACGAGTTGGGAAAATAAACCTACGACTGAAAAGTCAATCCCATTGAGTGAATTTCACATTGCAACCCCGGCTACCGATGATGCTGCAACGATCAATGCAGCGTTGAGCAAGGGTAAAAACATACTCTTCACTCCCGGAATCTATCCCATTGATAAAAGCCTGAAAGTTACCCGGGCAGGGACCATCATTCTGGGAATAGGGCTTACTACCCTGCAATCGACGAATGGCAACCCGATACTTGAACTATCGGATGTTGATGGAATCACAGTTTTCGGGTTGATGCTTGATGCCGGTAAAGTTCCATCGGAGACTTTGTTGAGGATTGGAGAAACCGGTTCGGCAATAGGCCACGAAAAGAATCCAACCTTTATCTATGATATCTACTTCCGGGTGGGCGGCCCTATGGAAGGTTCAACCTCCAGTTGCATGATCATCAACAGTAATCATGTGTACGTCGACCATACCTGGCTTTGGCGTGCCGATCACGGGAATGGCGTGGGATGGGATAAGAACAGAAGTGCCAACGGGCTGATTGTAAATGGAAATAAAGTCACTATCTATGGACTGTTTAATGAACATTTCCAGGAATACCAGACTCTCTGGAACGGGAATAACGGAAGAGTTTATTTTTATCAAAGTGAAATGCCGTACGACACCCCCACGGTTGATGCCTGGAAGCACGATGGCAAATACGGATATGCCTCGTACAAAGTAGCGAATCAGGTTACCAGCCACGAGGCATGGGGAGTCGGAGTGTATTGTGTATTCCATCATGCCCCGGTACCTGTGGATGACGCAATTGAAACACCTGTGGCATTGGAGAAAAACATTCACCACTCCATCATGTTTTGGTTGAATGGAAATAAAGAGAGCAGCATAAAACACCTCATCAATAATTCAGGAGAAAGTGTACATGTGGGGAACAGAAAATCGACACTTGAATAATTCATTTCCTGTATATAAATCAGTTTACTGTCAGAAATGAAAAAGACATTCAACATTTATTTTTTACTGGCTGAATTTACAGGACTTGCCATTGCCTGGATTGATACGCAGCCTAATTGGGACGATACAGGAATTACGGTATCGCTGGTATTATTGGCTGCCATACTGTTTGGATTTTTAACTTTTAAAAAACCATGGATTATAGCAGTAGCAGTAAGCATGTGGATCCCTTTACTCGAAATAATGTTTTCCCGTAATTATGGGGCTTTGTTAGCATTTATCCCGGGATTTGCAGGAGCTTATGCCGGCTATTTTTTGAAACATCTGGTATTGAAGAAATGATTATTACAAATAGAATTCAATTTAATTTATGAAAAAACAAATACTTACTTTAAGCACTTTAATCTATTTCAGCACTATGGCTTATACTCAAAACACTGTAAAGTTATCACTCGCCGAATGGTCCCTTCACAGGGCTATCCAGAGCGGAAAAATGACGAACCTGGATTTCCCGCGTATCGCCCGTACTCAGTTTGACATTGGCGCCATTGAGTACGTAAGTGTGTTGTTTGACGGAAAAACATCTGTTGAAGATCCGGCTTACCTCCTGAAACTGAAGAATGAGTGTGAAAAGTACAAGGTAACATCGAACCTGATCATGGTGGATCATGAAGGAAATTTGGGAGATACCGACCTTGTAAAAAGGAATATTGCAGTAGAGAACCACTACAAATGGGTAAAAGCAGCCAGCTTTCTGGGTTGCCATTCCATACGTGTAAACGCAGCAGGTGATGGTACTCCGGAAGAAGTAATGAAAGCCGTAATTGATGGATTAAGTAAACTTTGTGACTATGCTTCGAAATACAACATCCAGGTGATAGTTGAAAACCACTGGGGAAATTCGTCCAATCCGGAATGGCTAATCCCGGTAATAAAAGCAGTGAACAAGAGCAATTGCGGTTTACTGCCTGACTTTGGAAATTTTGACAAAGCCGATCGTTATCTGGCCGTAGAACAAATGATGCCTTATGCCAAAGGAGTCAGTGCTAAAAGTTATGAGTTTGATGCACAAGGGAATGAAACGAAAGTAGATTTTACAAAAATGCTGGGGATAGTCCGGGAATCGGGGTACACAGGCTTTATCGGCGTTGAATACGAAGGGGACAGATTATCGGAAACAGATGGTATAACTGCAACCATCAGGTTAATAACCGATTATTATAAAAATATACAACATTTTTCTAAAAATAAATTGAACTAATAATGCGGTAAATTGTTTTATCATCGAATCAAGACTTTAAAGGACAGTATGATAAGTAATGATTTTAAAACAATAATCAAAAAAAATGGAAGTACATTATCTTCCTCCGCTTCGTAAAACCTCCAGGACAATCAGAGAGAACATTTTTGAATTCCTGTTTATATTTCTGGCTGTCCTATTGGGTCTTTACGCTGACCATGTCAGGGATACCTATGCTGAAAAAGAGAAAACAAAAGAATGTGCCCAGTTACTTTATGATGACCTGAAAACAGATATTTCAAACATACAACAAACCTATACCGATAAAGACTGGATAGAAGAAAAATACGACAGTGCCGAAAATATACTGGCAACGAAAGATCTGAGTGAGTACAATGAGTTCATTTATTATGTTGAAAGATACCTGATAAACCCTCCGATATTCAGTTCACAGGACATTACCTATCTGCAAATGCAAAGTTCTGACAAATACCGTTATAGCAATAATATAATGCTCTATAAAAAAATAGCGCAATATTATTTCCTTTATTACCAATACAAAGCATTCGAAAACACGTATACTTCACCGGATAATTCTGATATATCCGTAATTGAGTCAAGACTCTTTAACCCACGGGACCTGACAAGCCTGGATAATCCCAAAACATCTGACTTTCAATCGCAGGTTATACGACCTGTATTGAAATTAAAACCCATTCGAAGAGACATAAACAATTTGAAGCTTTTTTATATCAAAGTTAATAATGCAAAGAAGCATACCTATGCGATGAAATTATTATTAGAAAAGCAAAAAGTGTATGGATTGAGTCTGATGAAAGATCTTAAAAAGGAATACAACCTGAAATAGTACCCTGATCCAGTATCATAGAAAACCGTCCGGCAATGAGTTACCGGACGGTTTTTGTTTGCCTGAAAGGGAATAACTATCTTTGCACAACAAAAGACAATCATGATAAATCGTTACCTGAACTATAATACAGTACTGAAGTCCGAATTTTCCGAACGGGTACAAAAGATTTCCATCAATGCCGGCTTTACCTGTCCAAATAGGGATGGAAGCAAGGGAACCGGAGGCTGTACATACTGTAACAATCAAACTTTCAGTCCTGAATACTGCCAGTCGAGTAAAAGCGTGAGCGAACAGGTAGAAGAAGGGATTACATTTTTCCATCACAAATACAAAGCGCAGCTCTACCTGGCCTATTTTCAGTCGTATACCAACACTTACGATTCACTGGATAACCTGAAAGCCCTTTACGAGGAAGCCCTCTCCTACCCGAATGTAGTGGGTCTTGTAATAGGTACTCGTCCGGATTGTGTGAATGATGAATTACTGGATTATTTTGCCACACTTGCAAAGGATTACTACGTCATGATTGAATATGGCATTGAATCCACCAACGATGATACCTTGAAGTTTATAAACCGGGGTCATGATTACGCCTGTGCCGAAAAAGCAATCCGGGATACCGCCGCACGGGGTATCCGCGTAGGTGCCCACATCATTCTGGGATTACCCCACGAAGACCGTGAGATGATTCTATCCCATGCTGACATTTTATCGCAACTGCCTGTCACTTCCCTGAAGATTCACCAACTGCAACTGGTACGGGGTACAAAAATGGCTATACAGTATGCTGAACATCACGAATGGTTCAAGCTTTACACTGCCAATGAGTATATCGACCTGGCGATTGATTTCCTGGAACGGTTGAATCCTGCGATGGCCATTGAACGGTTTGTATCACAGTCACCCAAGGAACTGCTTATAGCTCCTGAATGGGGACTAAAAAACTTTGAGTTTACTGCTAAAATTGAGAAAAGGCTGAAAGAAAGGGATACCAGGCAGGGAAGACTTTTTAGTAGGTAGAAAGTAGTAGGTAGAGAAGAGTTTGGGGTTTGAAGTTTGAGGTTTGAGGTTTACTTCCAGTTAGGATTTTAGTGTGAAGGTTCAATCACAGTGAATTGGAGTTCTGAAATCGGAATAATTAAATGTCGTATAAATTAAATGAAATGACTTTTAATATATTTAAAAAGGGTAACCACAAGCCTATCGCGGAACAGTCAAGCCTATTGGAAGTGTTGGATATAGTCTTCAAACGACCTCATTTTTTAAACATTCTTTCTCATATTATGAAAAAAAACAGTGGGTGTTCCGAAGCAGAATATTCCACCCCTCCGGTAAAAACAAATAACATAAATTAGGATGGATGAATCCGAAACCCTTAGGTTTTTCTCAAAGTGTAGATGCCAATTCAACAAATATGCTTGCTTTTGGATTTTATGTCTAACACTTCAAATCAGTTGACAGAAGATTCAACTATTTGTTTAAAACCTCTGGAAAACTAATTTTTATAAATTATTTATTTTTCATATATACTGAGTTAGTACGTTATTCAACCATTCATGGACAAAATCCGACCTGTATCTTAAAAATGAGATATACTTTTGCATCAGTCAATATATTGTTGAAAAAGTCAATCGATTTTTAAACAATAACCTCGATAGAATCAAAAAAAATGATTTAGAGTATGTTGATTCGAATCAATCGAGTGCTAATTTTTATGATGAATATCAATAAATGAAAAAAATAATTACATCTTCATTTTTACTTTTTCTACTTGTATTAAGTACTTCTGCAAAAGGGTTTAATTCCGATTCAGTTCTGGTTATATGTAAGTCTCAAATAAATTTCCTATTAAGCAAATCAACATCTTACACATCTTACCCTCGTTCTGCAAGCTTATCATCAATCAATTATGTAAGTGATTCAGATTGGACCAGTGGCTTCTTCCCGGGTGTATTATGGTATTTAGGTGACTATTTCAATGACTCAACAATTAAAACAAAAGCTATTAATTTTACAACTAATTTATCCTCCCAACAATATAATAAGAAAACTCACGATGTTGGATTTATCATGTATTGTAGTTATGGAAATGGATATAAATATACCTCCAATCAAACATATAAGAGTATTTTAATAAATTCAGCCAATTCGTTGAAGACAAGATATAATCCTGTAGTTGGCTGTACACGGTCGTGGGATTTTGGAACATGGAGCTTTCCTGTCATTATTGATAATATGATGAATCTGGAATTATTATTTTGGGCGACGAAAGTAACAGGCGATAGCAGCTATTATAAAATTGCCGATAGTCATGCCAGTCGGGTCTTAACTGAATTTATAAAACCTGATTTTACGTCATACCATCTTGTAGATTTTAATCCGACGACAGGAAAAGTGATTAACAGACTGACTCATCAAGGGTCAGCTGACGATTCGGATTGGGCCAGAGGGCAAGCTTGGGAGCTTTACGGATTTATAATCTGCTACCGAGAAACTGGGAAAGTCAAATATCTCACTTTGGCAAGAAATATTGCCCAATGGATAAAAACACATCTTCCATCTGATTACATTCCTTACTGGGATTATTTAGCTCCGAACATTCCTGCTGAACCACGTGATGCCTCTGCGGCTGCTATTTGTGCTTCAGCATTATTAGAATTGTCATTGTTAGACAAAGAGAATTCGAAGGAATATTTCAATCAGGCAACAAATATCTTACAGAGTTTGTCAACTCCCGATTATATGTCTAATAATGATATGAATAATGGTTTTATTTTGAAACACAGTACTGGAAATATTCCTGCCAATACAGAAATTGATGTTCCAATTATTTATGGTGATTATTATTTTATTGAAGCACTTACTCGGTACCAGAAAGTAAAGATGTTGACTTCAATAATTCAACCTACTGCTGAGACTTTTAAAATTTACCCTAATCCTGTAAAAAACACATTTGAAATTCAGTTCTTACAACAAAAAGTTCGATTAGTAGAGATTTTTGACATGAATGGGCATGTTGTCATCAATTTAAAAAATGATTACAGTATTAAATGTGACTTTTTGAAGGCCGGAATTTATATTGTTCATGTAGAATATGATAATGGTGAATTTGAAAACCAGTTATTGATAAAAAAACAATAAAATTAAAACTGAGCTGTGTGATATCCCTTAAAACGCTTTTACATATGAAAAACTTTCTTCTTTCTGTTTTATTCTTTTCAATAGTCACCAACAATATTTGTAGTACAAGTTATTATTGTAACCCATCCGGTGGGAGCATGAATAATCCGGGGACATTAACGCTTCCATGGAGTACATTACAAGCAGTATTTATAGCTGGCAAGACTTTTGCCGATGGTGATGTTATTTATTTGATGAGTGGTAATCACGGATTTCCTACAGTCATGGGAAGTCATACATCTGATGTTATAATAACCAGATATGGCAGTGACTTGCCAGTGCTTGACCGGGTGGATTTTGGCAGTACCGCTTCGCATTGGGTCCTTGACAACATAGAAGTTTATAGATCGACTGCTCCTCCTGCCGTGCCTATTCTGACACATCCGGTATTTCCTTTATACGGCAATTCATTAGTAAGGATAATAAACGCAGCTTCTTATATTACAATAAGCAACTGCTATATTTATTCGATTGAGGATTCATCAGGATGGACTGCGGATGACTGGAATTATAAAGCATGGAACGGCATATATATAAGGGGGTCACATAACACAATTACAAATTGTCATATAAAGAACGTGAATTTCGGAGTCTATCCTCAAGAAAATGAATATAATACAGTGAAATACTGTACCATTGAGAACTTTTGCGGTGATGGTTTGAGGCCGGGTAATAATACAACGCTAGAGTACAATGTAGTGAAAGATTGTTATTTGACCAATGGCAATCATCCCGATTTGATACAGCTATATACAGGTGATGATATGACAAATGTTATAATCCGAGGTAATATACTTATTGCTGCAACAACATCCCGTCCATTCATTGCTGATTTATGTCATGGCATTGCTGGTTTTGATGGGCTTTATACAAATTGTGTAGTGGAAAACAATTTGGTAGTCGTTCATGATTTGCAAGGCATCTCGTTTTTCGGTGCTGTGAACTGCAGTATCTTGAACAACACCGTGGCGTATAATCCCACAGGTGTAGTTCCAAATATTGTGGTAACGGCATGTAAAGATGGAAGATTGTCATCCGGTAATTTAGTGAGAAATAACCTTTGCCCAGGCCTGACTCTTGATGCTAATGTGGGAACAGTTGATCATAATGTTGTTTCAACAAATTACACATCAGATTATGTGGATTATCACGGTTTTGATTTTCATCTAAAATCTACGAGTACTGCAATTAATGCAGGTATAGCTACCTATGCTCCAACTATTGATTTGGAGCAACAGGTACGTACAATTACCAACGATGCAGGTTGCTATCGTTATTTAGCCGGGAATTCAACATATTTAGCACCTAACAATTCAACCAACTTAAACTTTAAGCAGGTTGGTCGGAAAATTGTAATTTACGGTTTTAAGGAACAGGACAAAGGGAGTATTGCTAATTTTTACAATGCACAGGGTAAATGTGTAGCTGTATTTAGAGTGGATGGTGATGTACTTGAATGGGACGGTTTGAATGAATTGGGTTCTACTGTTGCTGCCGGGCTTTATATTGTGAAAGTATATGGTGAACAAGGAATCTGTGTCTTTAAATTTATTATGAATGGGCGCTAGAATCAGTCGGGTGATTGATATTTTTCCGAATATTTATAAAATCCTGATTTCAATATTGATAGTTTCATAACACTAAATTCATATTTAAAATCTCTATTTATCGTCTTTAACGAAAAAGTGTGCCATAAATAAAAAAAATAGACGTTTACATTAAACTGGAGTGAATAATTTAATTCAATGTTCAGTGTGTGAGTGAATTGTTTGATATGTAACTATGGAATAGCTCAAGTCTATATTTCTTTAATTATTTGTAATTTGATAGTTTTCTGTAGTTTTTTAGTATAAATGCACATAATCCAACCATATCCGCACATAATTCAACCTTAGTTTTGGGGATTTGAAATACTTTTGTTATTACAAAAATATGATATTTGCTCTGTTTGATACAATTCATATAAGTAATGATATTATTTTTGAATAACCTTTTTTTAATTGCTAGTAAATCATGAAAAAATTACACGAAACTCACTTGGGATTATTTTTACTCACATTTTGTTTGTCCCAATTAATATTTATCTGGAATGTAGATGGACAAACTCCAATTAAAAAATCCAACTCATCTATTTCTAACTCTACTGTATATGCAACTACCATATGTCCAGTGAAAGATAATCGGAAAGCAATTTTATCAATTACAATGGATGATGGATATCCGAATTCAGATGCATATTACGAAAGGCAATTCATAGCCAATGATTTAAGAGCGACACCGGTACTTATATCTAATTGGATGAATTATTCTTCTTCCACTGCTCCTTCTTACAAAGAATATTATCAACAACTTTTAACCAGAGGTAGATTCGAATACGGAAGCCACTCAAAAAGCCATCCTACCACTGAACCATCAACTACCACAGCAAGCATTTCGGAAATCGCAACTTCAAGATCCGAATTATTGGCTATGTTCCCTACTCAGAACGTTATTACTTTTACCCTTTATAATGGGGTAACTTTTACAGGTGATAATCTTTCATTGGCAAAATCAACTTATTCAGCAATGAGATCCGGCACCAGAGGCTACAACTCCCTTTTACCTACTGAAACAGATATGTATGCACTAAAAGTACAAGGAGTTCTCAATTCAGAAACTGCTGCCAGTATGAATACCTGGGTCGACAATGCTTTGTTGTCGAAACAATGGCTAATAGAAATGTGGCATGCAATATATGAATATGACCCGGCAACCTACAATCCGCCTTCTGAATCTATCACTACTCCTCATTTACAATATATTGGCGATAAGCAAAAGGCAGGGCTTCTGTGGGTGGCTACATTTGGTGAAGCAGTTCAATATATCAAAGAACGAGGTGCAGCAACCATAGCTGATGATGCTTCAACAACCACAAGGATCATAACACTTACGGATACTCTTAAGAACAATCTATTTAACTACCCACTTACATTAAAGAGTGAAGTTCCTTCGAGTTGGACTTCAGTGCAAGTTAAACAAGGGGAAAATATACAACAAATTACAACAGTTAAAGAATCTACTAAGTACTATGTGTATTATAACGTAGTTCCTGATATGGGAAATATTGTTTTGACAAACGGTAGCGCTCCCGGATCAGATATTACTACTTTATCGATATCCAATGGTCTGTTTGGCACTGATAAAAGTATTGTTTTTACAGCAAGCACATTACCTTCTTCGGGAACAAATGATGGGACAATTGAATGGTTTGTGAATGGAGTAAAACAATTTGCTCTTGGGAGAACATTTAGTTTCGTCCCTACTTTAGCGGGATATTATGGTGTCGTGGCTAAGTCTGTTTCTCCAACAACATTATTGCCTGTGTACTCCAATATTGTTACTTTTTCTGTTACACAAGGGCAAACTGCATTGCAAAATATAAGTTATTCTGATATTAAAATTTACAGGAAAGATAAAAGCATTTATATTCTGAATTCTTCTATGGAAAATATAAGAAGTATTGTCGTTTGCAATCTGAAAGGTCAAGTACTTTTCAAGAATGACGACATTCAAAACACATC
>Ga0302215_10002899_pt1 | contig 11689 bp, 2 predicted proteins | sample II_Fen_N3_1_FD_194580 | JGI IMG/M metagenome (GOLD analysis project Ga0302215, IMG submission 194580) | Peat permafrost microbial communities from Stordalen Mire near Abisko, Sweden - II_Fen_N3_1 | ecosystem: Environmental > Terrestrial > Soil > Wetlands > Permafrost | place: Sweden: Abisko... | reverse complement strand
CACTTCAAACTTTGCAAGGCATACTTGCAAAAACGAAACCTGAAATATTACGTGATGTTCATGGACACAGGACTATTGTTGCCAAACAGGGAGTAACTATTGATGTCACCTACTACAGTAATTTTCAGGGATTGCTCACTAAATTTGCAAACAGATGTACCGGGTATATTCTATGTGATGCAAAGCAGAATTCCACCAATGTAGCCATTTCGCTATCAGGGATTCTGAATGCAGTGGCCTTGCCGGCAGACATTGAACAAACCGCTAAAAATGCCGGGATGACAATGTTACTAGATGTCAGAGGAAAAGATGAAAACTGGGCATTGGCGAATTACGGAAGCCAGTTTAATAAAACAATAGCTTCATATCAAAATTGTTCAGATGACCGCGGACTTTATCTGGGCGATTACAGTTCATTTACCGGTGCATTGCAGTTTTGGGATCCTGATGCACTTGGCTCACTGGTTAGCAATGTCTATAAAAGAATGAACATTGGAGCTACTTTCTTTGGATGGGGTGCAGGTGAATATGCAACTGTAGAACAATTATCAAAACGATCCATGTTAATACATCCTTCTGATTTTAGCCCAAACCTCTCTACATTAACAAACATACCTGTACAGATTCCCAAACAAAAAGAACCCGTAACGCCATTTAAAGTAGTTCCTAATGTTCAGACGGTTTGCTTTGTTATTTCTGACGGAGATAATGTTCAATGGTTGTCGGGGGCTTCTGATGATAAAAACTCTTGGGCAAATCCAAACAGGGCAAGGTTAAACCTGGGATGGACCATCTCACCTGCATGGGTTGAACTTGCACCCGTCATGTATAAGAAATATGTTGATAACTGCCTTACATCTTCTGAAGGAAGAAATTATTTAGTAGCTGCCCCATCAGGGATAGGATATCATTTTCCGGGTATTTTTCCTAACCTGTCAAATGAGTGCGATCTGTTGAATAAATACATGAAAAAAGCCGACCTGAATATAGTGAACATCATTGATGTCGATAACGGAGCGCACAATCCCACCCAGTATTTACGACAAAGCAATATTGACGCCTTATTTTATTATACATATGGTGCAAATTATACCGGCATGAATGGCAAAATAAGCTGGTATAAAGACAAACCATCCATTGGAGGCAGGTATACTTTATGGGGTACACTGTCTGGACCCGACGCATTAGCCGACAAGTTGAATCATGCTTCAACAAATATCAATTCGGAAGCAGGCTACAGCTTAATACCGGTACACATATGGTCAAGGAATGTAACGGATGTGATGGAATGTATCAAACTACTGAATCCGAATGTTCGGGTAGTTGCACCGGATGAATTCGTATGGTTGATTCGTAAAAATCTAAAAGGTATTAATCTTGGGAACGGGAATGGGTTAAAAGGAGAATATTTTAAAGGTTCTAATTTTGAGACCCTGAAGTATACTCAGGATGATGGTAAAATAGATTTCGACTGGGGAACAGGATCTCCCGATCCAACTAACCTTGGAAATGATCAATTCTCGGTTCGGTGGACCGGACAGATACAACCGGTATATTCTGAAAAATACACTTTTTATGCTACGGCAGATGATGGAGTTAAACTTACCATTAACGGAAAAATATTGTTTGATTCACTCACTACTCAGGGTCCAAAGATTCAACATGATACGATTACTCTGCTATCAGGACAAAAATACGACATTACGTTAGAGTATAAAGAGAATGATGGAAATGCCTTCTGCAACCTGGAATGGGAAAGTACTTCACAATTAAAGCAAACAGTACCCCGCACCCAGCTTTATTGCAGGGCACTTCCAACAACCGGAGTAGTTACTGCCTATGCCGATTGCAATTACTCCGGATTTTCGGGAGGGTTAAAAGCAGGCGATTACACCCTTGCGGCATTAAACGATTTAGGCATTCAGGACAAAGACATTGCCTCATTAAAAGTGTCTGAAGGCTTTAAAGTAATTCTTTATGAGAATGATAATTTTGGGGGAATATCTACTGAAATCACATCCGACACTACCTGTCTCACAGAGTGGAAAGACAGAGCTACCTCGTTGAAAGTAAAAACAAATGGAGTAACAAATCTAGAAGGAACTTATTTTCTGCAAAACTACGGATGTAATTTCAATATGAATGTTGTAGGTGGCATAGGTGCCATTGCCGATGGAGTAAACGTTCAACAACTCACGCCTACACCAACTATCAGCCAACAATTTAAGTTAACCCATTTGGGTGATGGAACCTACAGTATATTAGCCATGCACAGTAAAAAGTCCATTGATGTGGATAACTTCAGTATTGCCGATGGAGCCAATGTACAACAATGGAGTTATTATGGTTCCTCAAATCAGCAATTTATTATAATGGATGGTACAAATGGAAGTTATAAACTAATTGCAAAGCACAGTGGAAAGTTAATAGAATCTACCGGATTAACAAATCAGTCGAATGTCCGTCAATGGAGTGATCTGAATCAAACAAAAGGACAGTGGAATCTCATTGCTGTACCAGCATTGGTCAACGGAACAGGAACGGGTTTGAATGCTGAATATTTTAATGGAATGAACTTTGAGACATCCAGGTATACAACAATAGATTCAACCATAAATTTCAACTGGGGCGTTGTGGCACCCAATTCAAAAGTCAATAATGATAATTATTCAGTCAGATGGGAAGGACAGATTCTTCCCCGTTTTACAGGGAATTATTCATTTTATATAAACAGTGACAATGGAAGACGGTTATGGGTGAATGATCAACTAATAATTGATAAATGGATAAGTGATTATGGTATCGAATATTCCGGGAATATTAATTTAGTTGCAAATCAAAAAGCAACTATCAAAATGGAATATTTCGAAGATGCCGGGGGTGCCAGTTGTAAACTGGAATGGATGCATAACAACCAACCACGTGAAGTTATTCCGAAGACTCAGTTATTTCCAAAAAGTATTTCAGGCGTTGATATTAATTTTGGATCAAAAAATATAAATATTTATCCCAATCCGGTTACAAAAAAAACTTTGCATGTTGAATTGCCAGATATCAGTGATACTGATCCACTCAGTTTAACACTTTATGATTTGATTGGAAATTCAATGTTAAAAACTTCAATGGTTGTTTCAGGCAATGTTGATTTGAAAAGAATCCCAACTGGAATATATATAGTTTCCATGCGAAATAAGGAAATTAATTTTACTAAGCGAATCGTATTGCTATAATTAAATAAAAATCCTTTAAAAAAATAAAATTAATATTTTACAATATTTTAGAAGACATTTCAAACTGCTTATTACCACCTTACTTCTCTGAATATAAAAATTACAAAATGAAACTAACAATTACTTCCTTAAGAATTTTACTCCTTTTGTTGCTTCCTTTCTCTCTACTTGCACAATGGACACCAAAACAAACACCAATCAGATCACAATGGGCAAAAGATGTTGATTTAAACAACCCATTACCCGAATATCCCAGACCACAAATGGTTCGCGCCGACTGGCTCAGTTTAAATGGATACTGGGAGTTTAAAAGTGGCTTAAGTACAGATATTTTACCACACGATCAAACACTTTCCGGAAAAATAGTGGTTCCGTTTCCAATAGAATCTGCTCTTTCGGGAGTCGTGAGACATTACGACAGGCTTTGGTACCGCAGGACATTTACTGTACCTGAGAATTGGGCCGGCAAGCATATTCTATTACATTTTGACGCTGTAGACTGGGAATCTGAAGTTTTTATAAATGGAATCAGCATGGGAATTCACAAAGGTGGATATGATGCTTTTAGTTATGATATTACAGCTCAACTATCCGGAACAGGGCCTCAGGAAGTTATAGTGAGGGTGTATGACCCCACAAGAGATTATGGCCAACCAAGAGGGAAACAAACCACTGCACCCAGTGGAGCAATGTATACCTGTGTAACAGGTATCTGGCAAACAGTGTGGTTAGAACCGGTAGCTGAAAAAAATATTACAGGTTTAAAAATGATACCTGACATTGATAAAGGGTTACTTTCGGTAACGGTTAACACAGCCGATTCCACTGGATTAAGTGTTACAGCAATTGCGAAAGATGGTGAAACAGTGGTGGGTAGTGTGACGGCCCGGTTAAATTCAAAATTTTCAATACCAATTCCTTCCGCTAAATTATGGTCACCGGATAGTCCGTTTCTGTATGATCTGACGGTTGTGATCAAGAGCGGTTTAATAACTGTTGATTCTGTATCCAGTTATTTCGGAATGCGTAAAATATCAAGGAATAAAGTTGGTACAGCTAATAAATTATTTTTAAATAATGAATTTGTTTTTCAAATGGGACCGCTTGACCAGGGTTACTGGCCAGAAGGCATTTACACAGCTCCAACTGATGCAGCCCTAAAAAGCGATATTGAAAATGAGAAAGCACTGGGATTCAATATGGTTCGTAAACATCTAAAAGTAGAACCGCAACGTTGGTATTACTGGGCTGACAAACTGGGTATTCTGGTATGGCAGGACATGCCATCAGCCAACTCGTACGACACTCCGGCCGGCGTAACTACCGATCAGACAGCACACCAATTAGAAATGACCCGCATGATTAATAATCACATAAATAGTCCTTCGATTATTATGTGGGTTATGTTCAACGAAGGTTGTGGCCAGTTCGACACAAAAGGCAGGGTTGATTTAGCCAGGTTGCTTGACCCTTCAAGGCTGGTCAATCAGGGAAGTGGCGGAGGTGTAGCTTCACCGGTTAGTGCGGGTGATGTCATTGATGCACATCGTTATCCGGCACCTTTATGCGAATTCCAGCCAAATCAGGCATCGGTTAGTGGGGAGTATGGTGGTGTTTTTTATAATGTGCCAAATCACCAGTGGGGTTCGCCCGGAACAAATACCGATCATGCCAAAAGCACAGCTGAACTGGTAACAATGTATTCAAGCCTGGCCGATCAGGTATCATATTATAAAACATTCAGTAATTTAAGTGCTGCTATTTATACACAAATCACTGATGTTGAAACAGAAATAAATGGGCTTTTAACATATGATCGATTGCCTAAAGTTAATATGAATCTTTTCAAGGCAATCAATCAACGAATTATTAATCAAAAAATAATACAGTTTGATGATGTTGTCCCTACATCACAAAAAACAGGTAAATCATGGAGATATACAACCACTCTACCTACATCAGCATGGAATCAGACAAATTTTGATGATAGTGCATGGAAAACGGCACCGGGTGGTTTTGGTACATCAGGAACTCCGGGAGCTATTATTCGTACTACCTGGAACAGCTCAGATATATGGATGCGCCAACAATTCATATTGACGGATGTGAAAAGGGAAGAACTCCCAAAACTGGCGTTAAACCTGCACCATGATGATAATTGCGATGTATATATTAACGGTGTACTTGCCGGATCTTTTAATGGTTACTCATCAAACTACGAGATAAATTATATTAAAAAGGAAGCACGCAATGTATTAATCATAAATGGTAAAAATACAATTTCAATTCATTGTTTTCAAAATGGTGGAGGACAATATATTGATTGCGGAATAGTAAAAATAATTAATGAAAATGATACAACATTTGCATATCAGCCACAACCGGCATTGAATTTAACAGATGTCAATACCGAATCGGTTCTGTCCTGGAGTCCTGGTAACATGGCAATATCCCATAACCTGTTTTTGGGAACAAACTCTGTGTTAACCAATACCGATTTATTAAGTTCTCAAACTGACACAACTTTCAATGTGACTAATTTATTACCCGGAGTTAAATACTTTTGGAGAATAGATGAAGTGAACAGTACAAATGTAAAAACAGGGTATATCTGGAATTTTACTACAAAACAAAGTACAGGAATAATAAATCCGGGTATCAGTTTATCCAGAATTTACCCGAATCCACTTAAAAAAAATGAAACTCTTTCGATTGATTTAGGTTCCGGTACTGGAAATGTAGAGAGTATAGGCATTTGGTCGGATAAAGGGATATTGCTTTTTAAACAACCCGTAAATGGATTACAGAAAATTAATTTCAACTTCCTTTCGCTTAAAATACCCTCAGGGATTTATTTTATCCGTGCTGAGAAAGACGGACAATCCGGTAGTGCACAAAAATTGGTTTATATACAATGATGACTTTTTAAGTATTCATTCATATCCTTTTCTTCTGAAATTAAGATCGATTCAATAAGATACAATAAAAAAAAATAATAAAATAGAACTTTAATCATCTGTTCATGGAAACGCTAACTTTAGAATTACTCAAATAAATCAAAAATCAATGAGAATCTTATCATTAATCTGTGTTCTGTTATGTTGCTTTTTATCGGGCATAACAGCACAGTCATCAATCAAAAGAATTCCGGGAAGCCCGTATCCCTATTCAACACCACCGGATTTACTCTATTTAACTTCCGAAACAAGTTATTCCTATTCCGAAAAAATTGCATTGCAATCATTGCAGGGCGTAATAGCTCAGACAAAACCTGAGATATTGCGTGACATGTATGGAAACAAAACGTTAATGTCCAGACTTGGAATTAAAATGGATAATACCTATTATTCAAATTTTCCGGGACTATTGAAACACTTTGCCAGCAGACTGGCAGGTTACATACTTTGTGATGCCAGGCAAAACTCAACCAATGTAGCATTTTCCATGGCAGGTATTTTAAATGGAGTTGCTATTCCTGCCGACATTGAACAAACGGCTATAAATGCGGGTTTAACATTATTGTTTGATGTCAGGGGGAAAGATGAAACCTGGTTATTCACAAATTATGGAACTCAGTTTAACAAACATATAGCCTCTTACCAGAATGTATCTGACGACAGGGGTTTGTTTCTTGGTGATTATAGTGCATTCGCAAAGGCTATACAATTTTGGAGCTCTACTCCTGTCAGTCCACTGGCAACTAATGTATTTAACAGCATAAGTCCTAATGGTGCTATTATGGGTTGGGGACCCGGAGAAGATAACACGGTGGCTGCATTGTCGAAAAAGTCATTGATGATTCATGCAGCAGATTTTGCACCCAATCTTTCCACTTTAACGAATATACAAGTAGATAATATTCAGCAAAAAGAACCTGTTACTCCTTTTAAAGTGATACCCAATGTACACACAGTATGTTTTGTTATGTCCGATGGAGATAATATACAATGGCTGTTGGGAGCATCGGATGATACCAAAACATGGGCTGATCCGTTACGATCGAAAGTCGATATAGGATGGACAATTTCTCCTGCATTGGTTGAACTGGCCCCGCCCATGTACAAAAAGTATGTTGATAATTCACCAACTTCTGCTGATGGAAGAAACTACCTGATTGCAGCACCATCAGGCAGGGGGTATTTCAATCCGGGCATTTTTCCAACTCTAAGTGCAGAATGCAATTTACTGAATCAATATATGAAAAAGGGCGATTTACACATTGCGAATGTCATTGATGTGGACAATAGTCCCAGGAGTCTTGAACCTTTTCTCCGTCAGGATAATATTGATGCATTATTCTATTACAATTATTCAGATTATTCAGGATTAAACGGATCGATTACCTGGTATAAGGATAAGCCATCAATTGGCGGGAGATATAATTTATGGCTTGGTACTTTAGGACAGGCCACCGACAAAACTCCTCAAACCCTTGCTGACAAATTAAATGTTGCGTCTACAAATATAAATACTTCGTCAGGATATAGTCTAATTCCAGTTATTGTTTGGTCGAGGAAGGTATCAGACGTCATGGAATGTATTGGTAAATTAGGCCCTAATGTACGTGTGGTGGCTCCTGATGAATTTGTCTGGCTTATACGTAAAAACATTAAAGGCATTGCTCTTGGTACCGGAAACGGGCTTAAAGGAGATTATTATTCAGGAAATGATTTTAAAACGCTTAAATATTCACAAACCGACAGGACTGTTGACTTTGACTGGGCAGCAGGTTCTCCCAATCAACCAATATTAGGTACCGATAGTTTCTCTGTGAAATGGACCGGTCAGGTTCAAGCTGTCTATTCGGAAGTTTATACTTTTTATGTTACTGCCGAAGATGGAGCAAAACTTACTGTGAATGGCACCGTACTTTTCGACAATTTAGCAGGAACTGGCGTTAGCACTCAAAGTGGTACAATAACACTTATATCCGGACAAAAATACGATATTGAACTTGATTACAGCAAAGCCGACGGAAATGCTTCGTGCAAAATGGAATGGCAGAGTACTTCTCAAATGCGTCAGACAGTTCAAAAATTGCAACTTTATACACCGACTAACAGACCTGCTGTTTCTACAGGTGTTGTAACAGCGTACGCCGATTGTGCATTTGCCGGTTTCTCGGGAGGGCTGAAAGCCGGAACCTATACACTTTCAGAACTAAATGCTATCGGAATTTATGACAAAGATATTGCTTCTTTAAAAGTAACAAAAGGGTTTAAAGCAATCCTATATGAGGATGATAATTTCGGAGGCGCTTCTATTGAATTGACTGCCGACAGTACCTGCCTGGGTGACTGGACTGACAGGACTTCTTCAATAAAAATCATTACTACCGGAGTAACAAATTTAGAAGGAACCTATTTTTTACAGAACCTTGCCAGTAACTTCAACATGGATGTTACCGGAGGAGTTACTGGTGTTGGCGATGGTGCCAACATACAACAATTTACTGTTTCGCCGAATACCAACCAACAGTTTAAATTTTCGCATCTGGGAGATGGCACTTATAAAATATTGGCTGTACACAGCAACAAGTCTCTTGATGTGACAAATAGTAGTAAAGCTGATGGTGCAAATGTTCAACAATTGACTTATTACGGGTTACAAAGTCAACAATTTATCGTTACCCCAGCAACAACACCAGAATGTTATAATCTGATTGCAAAGCATAGTGGAAAAATAGTAGAATCCTTTAATACATCAGTACAGGCCAATGTTCGTCAACTAAGCAATACAAACCAGACTAAAGGACAATGGAAACTGGTTCCTGTACCGGCATTACTAAAGGGATCGGGGAATGGATTAAATGCAACATACTACAATGGCATGAATTTCGAAACACTCCGTCGCAATACAATCGATACAACTATTAATTTTAATTGGGGATCAAACGCTCCTAATTCCTATGTTGGATCAGATAACTATTCGGTGAGATGGACAGGTTATATTCAACCACAAACTACAGGTACTTATACTTTCTTTATAAACAGTGATAATGGCAGACGGCTCTGGATCAATGATCAGTTGATTATCGACAAATGGATAAGTGATTATGGAATTGAATATTCAGGGAGCATTAATTTAATCGCAAATCAACAGTACAATATTAAAGTAGAATATTTTGAAGAAGTGGGAGGTGCAAGTTGTATATTGGAATGGATGAGCGACGTTCAACCCAGGGCAGTTGTTCCAAAGAGTCAATTATATTCTGTCATCAGTGCAGTGAATGATGTAAAGGTTGATGGTGCAGAAATTAATATTTATCCAATGCCAATAACAAATAAAAAAATGCACATACAATTGTCGGGGTACGATAACAATAAAGCTATTTCTTTGGTGTTGTACGATCTGGTAGGAAAATCGATATTCCAAACCAACGTAGACAGTTCAGGAATTGTCGATTTAAAGGGAATTTCTACCGGAACCTATATTGTTTCAGTTAAGAACGAGGGTCATATTGCCAATAAACGGGTAGTATTATTATAAACAATTATAATATGATACAGATAGTCAGAAGATTTTCTTCTTTCTATCTGTATTTTTGTATTAACTATTTAATTTACAAAATATATTTTCAACATGAAGTTAAAAAAAGGAAAGAAGATATTACAATGGATGCTTATACTGATATTTTTAGTTGCTTCACCATTTGTTGAAGCGAATAAAAGAAATAGCTCTATGGTGAATCTTTTTATCGGCACATCAGGGGATAACGGACAAGTTGATCCGGGTGCAGCCGTTCCTTTTGGAATGGTTCGTGTTTGTCCGGATTCTGACCCACGAACCCATGCAGGATATGACTATAGCGTTAATCTTATTTCGGGGATATCAGTGAACCGTTTATCGGGAGTCGGTTGCAGTGGAGCGGGTGGAAATTTGAGTATCAAACCTTCCGGTTCAACATTTGAATTACGTATTGACAAACAAACGGAAACATCAAAACCCGGATACTATAGAACATCTTTTAATAACGGAGTAACGACTGAATTAACCGCGACTAACAACATTGCAGTTGAAAGGTATATGTTCCCAAAAGGAAAAGAAGAAATTGTCACATTAAATCTTGGTGCTTCTTTTGAAAGAATGATTTACTCAAATCACAAAGTGATATCACCTAATGAACTGGAAGGAACTATAATTTCATCCAATGTATGTGGGCGAGGTCAATATAAATTACATTTCAACCTGAAAACAAACAGGAACTTTGCAATAAAGAGTGATAAAGAAAATGAAATGGTACTTGCTTTTGGAATGAGTGACCAAAAACCTGTTGAGTTTCGGATCGCTTTATCGTCGGTGAGTATTAGCGCTGCCCGTAAAGAAAATATTTTAAAAAGTCAGACATCTTTTAAACAATTTAAAAAAGCAGCTGCTCAATTATGGGAAGAAAAACTTGATAAAATAACTGTTGAAGGCGGTACGGAAGAAAACAGTAAAATATTTTACACTTCGCTTTACCGTGTTTATTTAAGTCCGTCCAATGTGACAACCTCTGAAGGACAATACATGGCCACGGATGGAAAAATTCATAATGCTGCCGGTTCAACCTATTATAGTTCATGGTCGTTGTGGGATACTTTCAGATCAAAATTTCCATTGCTTACATTGCTGCAGCCAAAAGAAATGAGTGATATTTCTCAATCATTAGTCAGGCTTTATCAGACTGGGAAAGTGAATTGGTCGACTGATTCGGAAGCAACTCCCACGGTCAGGACAGAACATGCGGTAATACTTTTACTGGATGCGTACCGGAAAGGGATTAAAGGAATTAACTTTCGGGAATGCTACACTCAAATGTGCAAAGAAGCGACAGAGTTACTAAAAAATTCACCTGATCAGAAACTTGAGTCGGCATGCGATTTATGGGCTATGGCTCAAATAGCGGACATTATTGGTGAAAAATCCGATGCAGCTGAATATCTCAGGCAATCAGAAGATCTTTTCGGTTCTACCTGGAAAAAGGAATTTATGAAACCGGATACCACCTACTCCAAAATGCGGGATAACGGACTTTATCAGGGCACCCGATGGCAATACCGGTGGGCGGTTCCCCAATATCTTGATAAAATGGCTGATTGGTCGGGTGGTAAGGATAAGTTAATATCACAGTTGGATACATTCTTTAAAAATCATCTGTACAATCAGGGGAATGAGCCCGACATTCATGTACCTTTTCTTTTTAACCGTTTAGGTAATCCTCTAAAGACGCAACAAATAATACATTCCATTTTAACCGAAAAAATGATTCACAGATATGGTGGAAATTCCGAGTTTCCTACTCCATATGTGGGAGGTGCATACAAAAACAGCCCCGAAGGGTTTATGCCCGAAATGGATGAAGATGATGGCACCATGGGTGCCTGGTATGTATTTAGTTCAATGGGGATATATCCGTTGATTGTTGGAGAGCCTGTTTATGAAATTACACCTCCCCTGTTCGACCGGGTTATATTAAA
>Ga0302215_10002898_pt1 | contig 11691 bp, 9 predicted proteins | sample II_Fen_N3_1_FD_194580 | JGI IMG/M metagenome (GOLD analysis project Ga0302215, IMG submission 194580) | Peat permafrost microbial communities from Stordalen Mire near Abisko, Sweden - II_Fen_N3_1 | ecosystem: Environmental > Terrestrial > Soil > Wetlands > Permafrost | place: Sweden: Abisko... | reverse complement strand
TGACTTCTGGCTTTACTCTAAATTAATCAAAATGAATTACATTAAACATCTCACAGGCTTCTATGAAAAGGTAGCCCAAGATAGTACACTTAATCCCACACACATCAGCCTCTACTTAGCATTATTCCAATTCTGGAATTTCAACCGTTTCCGAAATCCGGTCAGTATTTCACGGGATGAAGTAATGCGAATCAGTAAAATCCACTCAAGAGCCACCTACCACAAATGCCTGAAGAATCTGCATTCTTCGGGCTATATTGATTATCAGCCGTCTTATAATCCGTTTATAGGAAGTCAGGTTGTTATGTTGGATTTTGCGGTGGAATTGAAACCTTCCCATAAACAAGAAAGAAAAAAATTAATCTATCCAAGAAACTGAGCTGATTTGTAATTCCAATAAGACATTTTAACTTATAATAATTATCGGTTGTGATTCTTCTTTTTTCAATAAAATATTGTCAATATTTATTTTGTTGATCGTAGGATTTACGTATTTACGGAAAACCGTAAAATAATCTGTATGATATTATGTAGATTGCAACGTTTTAATCTTATATGATGAAAATTGTTATATAAATACTTAACTTTATAATTTCCATTATAGAAATAAGATCAACTAATAACAATATCGAAAATTCAATTACAACTATGACCACTTTTGAAAATACAACACAGCAAATTGTTACTGTGAAGGCACGAGCAGATAAAGCAATCAATTCTTTAAAAGGAATTTTATTAGGCATACTATCAGATGAAAAAATAGATTCTTACGAAATGAAGGAATTGCAATTGTGGGCAAAAGAAAATCACGCATTGATCAACAGAAATCCCTTCAAGGAATTTATGCTTCTAATTGAAAATACTGCGTCCAATGACATTCCACCGAAAGAAGCTATTGAAGATCTGTATTGGCTCTGCCAAAAATACGAGCACGACAGTATCTATTATAACGGTATAACTTCAGACCTACAGCAATTGCAAGGAATTTTCCATGGATTACTTGCAGACGGTAACCTTAACGATGACGAGATTTTCAACCTTCACAAATGGCTGTCTGTCAACGAACATCTTAATTCCTATTATCCTTATGACGAAATAAGAAGTCTAGTTTTGTCTATCGTCTCTGACAAGAAGATCGATGAAGAAGAAAGGTTGGTATTAATAGCTTTTATAAAACAATTCGTAGAGCTCAAAAATGATCAGATAAAAGAATCGATTGACCAATTGACGACCGATGTAAATATCTCAGGAATTTGCGCAATAGATCCAGAAATAGTTTTTGAAAACAAAACATTCTGTATAACTGGCATTTTAAGCCGAGGCACCCGAAACGAACTGCTAACTGCGATCAAAAGCAAAGGCGGTATTCCAGTGAACACCATATCTAAAAAAGCAGATTACCTTGTGATTGGTGATACCAACAATGCTTGCTGGAGTTATGCCTGCTATGGCAGAAAAGTTGAGAAAGCTTTAGACCTGAGAAAGTCAGGTCATACCATCATCCTGGTTCATGAATATGACGTGTTTGACGCCATAGAAAATTAAGATATGACTATTTTTATAATCTTAGTTTTCGTTATTTTATTTTTTGCGTTAGTCAATCAGAACAAGAAAAATAGTAAAAAAGCTGTCTTCAAAAATTCACCTTCAAGTACTGATAGACCTAAGGCGATTGTCAAACATGTTGAAAAAGTTCAAAAAGAAACTCAAATCACTACAAGTTTTGACAAATCAATAAAAACATCTATTCCCACTATTAAACCTGTGATCAATGTTGAACCTGTTTCAAAAATACAAAAAGAAGAGCAGATCACAATACGTTACAGTAGTCAAGGAAAATCATTTGTCAGTATGGAAGAGAAAATAACTGAAACAGACAATTCTATAATAGATGTATCAAACATTGTAACGTCATTATTGGGCAATATTAAAGTTATTTCAGAAAACAGATCTGCAAATATTTCCGCTCCTTACTGGCCTCATCGCTATGTATATTCGTATTCTGATCTCAACACGGCAAACGCGGAGCAACGTAAATTCTACAATGTATTCAAAATAGAATTCTTAAAAGGAAATTTTCTTTTTTTAAATGGTAATGCCAACTATTCCTTCATTCTAATGTTTGATCTGCTGAATGAATTTGCAGTCCATAAGGATTTCCAAAAAATCGAAGAGCAATTGGAAGATCTTGGCAACAATTATCCAATCACAAAATCCTATTGTGTCTCATTTCTTATTCAAAGACTTGAGGATTACAATATGAACGATGAGGCACAAGAATATAGAGAAAAAAACAACGTTTATGATTATGATTACTGGAAATTAGGGAAAAGATATAAAAAGATACTTGACCTTTCTGCTGAGCAAGAAAATACACTTAACAAGATATGGTTTCAAAACAATGTTTTTACTGAAATAGAATTTTGTAAACTTGAAGTACTTAAACAATTTCTAAGAGCCACTGAACATCTTCAGCAAAACTTTACTTCTGTTGATAATTCACTCGATAATCTAATAGATGAGTTAACAGATCTAATCGTAAGGAAATATTATCACTACAGGAAGGGAAGTCAAAACTACAAGTACAGTTTCGAAACCGTTCAGGGACAGATTTATGGGCACATCTTAAAATTGAGTGAAAACAATGTCCGAGAATCTTATTCTAACAAACGAAAATTAACAGCTGAATTTAACTACAGTAACCCTGAGATTTATAACGTTTATTTTGAAAAAGTCATTTCAAAATTAGATGTATTCTTTCCGGAAGATCAAAAACAAATTGCTATCCCAGATCTCGAAACCGAAAAACGTCTCAACGAAAGCAATACAACTCGGTGGAAAACCAAATATGACAAGATTGTAGCGCAAAATTCCGACGCTAACGATTTAGAAAAACAAATAATACAACTGGCTGAAGAAAATATTAAAAATCCGTCGGTGGAGAATATCTTTTACGAAGCCTCAAAGTTCGTCGCTAAAATCAATAAGGTTACCGCTTTAAGACTTTACATTTATTACATCGATAAAGATCTTAGGTCTGCAAAGTTTGATAACAAACAGATGAATAAAACCATTCAGAAAAGCCTTTTTAAGACCAATGAACAGCTGAATGATTTTGAAAAGATACTGAGCGATTTCATAACAAATAAAAATCTTGATACAACTCTGGAAAAAATAAACTCCATTTATCTGCCAAAGCGAAAGAAGATTTTTATAGATAAAGATACCATTGAAGAAGTGAAAAAACAGCATTCCGGTACAGTTGACCTTTTAAATGAATATCTTCAGGACGAGTATGAAGATGATAACATTGTGATTGTATCTCAGGAAATTACAAATAAAGACGAAGTACAAATCAATATCATTCCTAAGAATGTTGAGCCTCTTAATTCTAAGTACCTGAACGAAATCAGCTTAACCAGTGTACAAAAAGATGTGTTAGGCGTATTTGAAAAGAACAGTTTCAATATTTCTCAAAGTGATCTAGAGGAATATCTGAAAGATCAAAATTTATTGATGAGTTCTACTGTTGATGCGATTAACGAAATTTGCTTTGATGTTTTAGACGATGTTTTGATTGAAGAGGATAATGATTACTTTACTATAAATACTGATTACTATAAAAAACTATTAAACAATGATTGACAATATTAAACCAAAAGAAGCTACCTCCATTATCAATTCCCTTATAGGTGGCGTCGTTCCTAAAATAGGTGTACAGCATATTACAGTGGGCAGATCAGAAGAGATTGAAGCTTTTATAAGTTCCCTGAATGATGTTAAAAATGGACATAGCTTAGCGAAGTTCTGGATTGGAGATTTTGGGAGTGGTAAATCATTTATGCTTCACCTACTAAATACTGTTGCCTTAAAACAAAAATTCGTTGTAGCTAATGCTGATTTTACGCCAGACAATCGTCTGTATGCAAATGATGGGAAAAGCGTTTTATTGTATTCTGCTATTATGGACAATATTGCAATTCATACCAAACCTGAAGGTGGTGCTTTACAGACACTGTTGGAAAAATGGATCGAACAGGTTATCACTAAAACTGCTGAAGAACATCATATTTCTTTGGTTGACATCCGCAAAGAGGAAAATTTGGCTCTCATTCAAAATGCCATAATGAAAACCATCAACGAAATCACAGAGGTTGGCGGCTTTGACTTTGGTTCGGTCATAGTAAAATATTACGAGGGTTATATAAAAAATGACGAATACCTGAGAAGAAATGCTCTGAAATGGCTCAAAGGTGAATACAAAACTAAAACAGAAGCCAGACAGGATCTCGGTGTCAGAGAAATCGTCAATGACCAGAATTTTTATGATATGCTTAAAAATTTTTGTAAGCTATTTGTAAGTATGGGATATAGTGGTTTTATGATCAATCTTGATGAAGCTATTAATCTTTATAAGATTTCAACTTCTGTAATGAGAGAAAAAAATTACGAAAAGATCTTGTCTATTTATAATGATTGCTTTCAAGGCAAGATTTCAAATTTACTGATCAATTTTGCTGGGACAAAAGAATTTCTGGAAAATGAAAGAAGAGGATTATTTAGCTATCAGGCACTGAAGTCAAGATTACAAACTAATAAGTTTGAATCTCTGGAAATCCGGGATTATGCTCAACCAGTAATTAAACTCACACCGCTAGATCATAATGAGATATTTGTTTTATTAAAGAAATTGAAGTTGATTTTTGATTTTAATTATAAAACAGATATTAAAATTTCAGATGAGGAAATCTCAGCCTTCATGGAAGAAATTTTCAATAAACCAGGAGCTTCAGAGTTTTTGACTCCGAGAGAGGTTATCCGTGATTTTCTCAACATCTTAAATATTATTCGCCAAAACCCAGAAGTTGATAAAACCAAACTTTTTGGGGATATTGAAATTGAAGACGAAAGACCGAATGATTTAAATGTACTGGATAGCATTGAAGAATTATGACCTCCTTTGATTTACTTTCGGAGCCTATCAGAAAATATATTAGAGATAAGGGTTGGGCTTCTCTTCGCCCAATTCAAGAGGCAGCAATTCCTCGCATCTTATCAACTGAAAATAATTATGTTCTAATATCAAGAACGGCTTCTGGAAAAACTGAAGCTGCATTTTTACCTATATTATCAAGGACAAATTTTAATGAGGAGGGTGTCAAGGTTCTTTATATTTCTCCTTTGATTGCTCTAATTAACGATCAATTTCGACGTGTAGAAGAATTATGTGAATATTTGGACATTAGTGTAACCAAATGGCACGGTGAAGCAAGCAAAAGCCAAAAAGATAGATTGCTGAGAAAGCCAAACGGAATTGTTTTAATTACTCCGGAATCCTTGGAAGCAATGTTTGTGAATAAACCTTATAATCTTAAACATCTATTTTCATCATTAGACTACGTGGTTATTGATGAAATTCATTCTTTTTTAGGTTCAGATAGAGGGATTCAGTTACAATCCATTTTATCGAGATTACAAAAAATAAACAAGTCAAATTTTAAAACTATTGCTCTTTCTGCAACCGTAAGTGATTCAAATCAATATATCGAGCTAAAGAACTTCATCGGAGATATTGAAAATACAAAAGTTATAAGAGATACTACTCCTAAACCCATTAATGCTGTATTTAGATATTTCGAAGGTAGCGGAGCTGAACTACCTCTTAATTTACTAAAAGATTTATATATTCAGACAAGAAATAATAAATCATTGATTTTCCCCAACGCAAGAGGGAGGGTTGAAGAAGTTGCCGTAAAACTAAGAAAGATTTCAGATAAAGTTGGAGGACATCAAAACTATTTTTCTCACCATTCTTCTGTAGATAAGGAAGTTCGGGAATATGTAGAATTTTTTGCAAAGAATAACACTTACCAAAATTTTAGTATTGCCTGTACATCTACTTTAGAATTGGGAATAGACATAGGAAGTGTAGATCAGGTTGTTCAGATTGATGCGACACATAGTATTGCTTCTTTGATACAAAGAGTTGGAAGAAGTGGGAGAAGAGATGATAAAGCGAGTAATTTATTCTTATATGCTACCAATCGATGGACTTTGTTACAATCAGTAGCTTGTTGGCTATTATATGAAGAAAAGTACATTGAGCCAATTTCTTTGAATAAAAAATCTTATGATATTTTGGTTCATCAAATATTGTCTGTTGTAAAAGGGACATCAGGAATTTCAAAAAAGCAGTTAATCGCAGAATTGTTACAAAATGCTGCTTTTAAGAATATCGGTACATCAGAAATAGAGGAAATAATTGATTTCTTAGTTGGAAAAGATCTTATTGAAAAACTCGGTATAGAGCTGATTTTAGGAATTGAAGGTGAGAAAATTGTCAATAACAAAGAATTTTATAGTGTTTTCCAAACCGAAAATTTATTTAAAGTATCACATAAAGGAAATAAAGTCGGAGAAGTCCCATTAACACTTCAGATTCGGGAAGATGAAAATATCTATTTGTCTGCAAGAATTTGGAAAATTACGAATGTTGATTTAAAATCAAAAAAAATTGAAGTTATTCCTACAAAAGATGGTAAGAGACCTATTTTTGAAGGCAACGGGGCAAATGTCGCAGACAAAATAAGAATAAAAATGCTGGAAGTTTTAGTCTCAAAAAGAGAATATGATTTTCTTGATGAACCAAGTCAAGATGTAATAACAGAAATGCAAAAAGAATTTTCAGTCTTTAATTTTACAGATATTGCGAAGGATAGACCCTTACTTTCAACAAATAAAAACCTTATATTTTATTCATTCACAGGATCAAAAATAAACAGAACGCTGAAACTATTTTTTGATACTTTAAAAATTCAGAATATTTACTCTGAACTAGATTCCTCTTTTGAAATAAAAACTTCACAAGAAGAATTTGTTTCAAAAATGAAAAATTTAGAATCTTCCAATATTAATTTAGATTTGGTTTTAACAACTCTCATAGAAAATACCCCTGAAATTCTAGATTTCTCCAAATATGGTAAGTTCTTACCAATAAAGTTTAAACTTGAAATATTAAAAAATTCTTACTATGATTTTTATAATTGTAAAGAATTTATAAATCATTTACAATTAGTAATCAATTAGATATATTTTTTATCTGATCTGATTGTGTTTCACAAGAAAATAAAAACTATGAGTTTCAATTAATTGTAATAAGACCTCTTGAAGAATGTGATGAAAAATTTCGTGAAATCTCATTTCACATTAGATTTATAAATTATATAATCAGTTATTATCCACTCCATAAAGATAGTAGAACCTCGTAAAAACAAAAACTAACCACATGACAAACGAAGAAAAATTAGGGAATCTTATAATGCATGAGAATGCATATTTTTATGTTAAAGAAAATTCTGCATTTTTATCCAAATCTAAAATTCTGCAAATTTTCAAAGCTGCTTCTGAAGATAAAAAAGGTAATTATTTACTTAAGATTGAACCTGTCTCTGAAGAGTTTGAAAGTGGAAAGGAATTTAGATATTCCGTAATTGTATTTAAATATAATAAAAAAGCTGCATTCATAGATAAACCCATTGATGATTGGGAGGAGTCGAAATTAGCTTTTCTATGCATTATTGATTTCGAGGATTACATTGTTATATTAAGAAGAAATATTTCAAGCATATCAGATTTCTTATCAGATTTTGAACCATTGGATTATAGTATACTTACTTCAATATATATAAGTGAGGATACGACATATGAAAAATTCACGATGGACAATATTAGTATTTCCCCCAGTGCTATCCGCCAAAAAATGCTAGAATCTTCAAATCTGCAAGAAACTTTATCGGGTTTAGGATTACAAAATTACACATTGAATAATGCAAGAATACGTCAAGGAGACCAACAAATAGGACTTGCTTTAAAGACATCCAGAATAAATAATCTCGGTGAAAAAAAAGATATTTATAGTATTTTCCAATGGGCGCTAAATGTAATTGCATTGGTTGAAAATCATCAACCTACTGAAGGATTTCTAACTTCTTTTGCAAAACCAATTAATTTTGGTGATTATTATCAGTCAATTGTGCCAAATGCGGTGCTTATTACTTTGAGTAAGTTGTATGGCGATTTTGAAGCAGGAAAAATTCGAAGATGCTTTATTAAATATAAAAATAAAGAGAAAAATTTTAATTTGTTAAAGTATTTACGTGGATTTGAAACATATCTAGAAGTGAATCATGATGATGACTCATTTCAATTACCACATCCAATGATTAGTGATTTAAATTTAGCTATTTATCCAAAATCGATTAGAATACGTTCAAAAAAGCTATCTAATGTGTTTATTGAGTATGAAAATAACTATACTCCAAGAATTCTTTCAGTAGTTAACTACAGCAATAGTTTTATTACAACTTTTGAAGATGCTGAATTTATATATACAAATCGAAAACTTTTTAAAGATAGTAGGCTACTAGGAAATATTGATGCGCTTTTGAAAATTTTTGTTCCTTATCCTGATTTGCTAAATACAATTTCTGAAAAAGGTTCATTTAATACAAATACCACTGAATTCTCTTCTCGCAGTGTATTTGGTGTCGTTGAGAATGAATTTAAAAGTAATTTTCAGTATTTTGTTTGCGATGACTTATCGAAGGAATGGGCTGATTTTATAGGAATAAGTGATACCGAAATTGCATTTTTCCATGCAAAGTCTAGTGATAAAATTTTATCAGCTTCGGCATTTCAAGATGTTGTAGGTCAGGCATTAAAAAATTTAGGAAATATTTTACCAACAGATGATCAGTTCAGTATAAAGCAAAGCTTATGGGATGGAAATTACAAAAATGGTGGTAACATTACTCAAATTGCAAGAATAAGAACGGGACAAAACTCACATATTCTAATAGATGATTACAAGAAAATTAAAACATATCCTAATTTGAATAAATCAGTTTATTTAGTTGTGGATTTTATATCTAAAAGTACTTTAGAAGATAGATTGGTAAAGCTTCAGAATAATGTGAGCTTCGCTGAAAGAAATGAAGTTATACAAATTTTATGGTTTATTTCTTCTTTGATTTCTAGCTGTGCAGATGCTGGGACACAAGTTTTTATTTGTTGTAAACCGTAAAAGAAGTAATCCAAAATAAACTAACGCTAATAAAAAGAATAGTTTTTTTACTTAATCACTACAATATTATCTAAATAAAATAACCATGAAAGTAAAAATTGACACCCTTAAACTAACCACTGCACAACCCGCTAAACTGATTAAAGATTTGTTCGAAAAAATCGACATGAACAAAATTACAAGTTTCTTTTATGATCCAAATGAACTTCTGTACCATAAAGGATCTCAGTATATTAACCATATTTACTTTAAAATATCCATTGATCATAAAAAAGGTCTGGTTTTATTCGATCTATACTCGGATGGAAACACATTTGCCGAATCTAAGGCTTTTTTTCTTCTGGAACGTATGTTAAAAGCTCATTTTGCTGATGTTTCAGAGATATTGTAAATCTAACAACTTATTTTATGACAGAAACAATTAAAAATAATTGGTTGAAGCATTTTATTACCAAACTCCAGAAGGTTAGTAAAGTCTACATCATATCTCCATTTATTAATTACACAATTAATATAAATGGAGTATGCTTTGATATGATTATTTTTAAGTAAATTTGTATTGTGAAACAGAGAGTTAACATAGCCACCATTTTTCCTAAATATCTTTTTTGGGATATGGATTCTAATAAACTTAATCTTCAAAGAGATAAGGATATTATTATTCCAAGGTCGATGTATGCAACAACCTCAGATTCATTCGAAGAAGATATCCAAAGACTGGAAAGACTTTATACTAAAGAGGATATTCTCAATTACCTTAAAAATACCAAAGAACTCATCAGCAATGAAGTTTGTGATTTAGTTTCTAAAAGATACAAGTCTGCTTCATTTGTAAGATTCAGAAAAATATGAGTGCTGTCAGCCCCGAGTTAAGAAAAACTATTTTTAAGCTTCAGGAGTTACCCTCTGTTTCAAGGTTCGCTTTGGGAGGTGGAACAAATTTAGCATTGCGCTATGATCATCGCATTTCCATCGATATTGATTTTATTTCTCCTGATATTCTTGGAATAGCAGGACTTGAAAATATTATTTCTGAAGTGGAGGAGCATTTTGGAGCAAGTTTGATGAAATCAATTCTCATAAACGAAGATTTAGGAGAGCAATATAAGTTTCTACGAATGTTCATCAATGATGGAAACGAAATGGTCAAAGTTGAGTTCTTACAGAATATGAAGTATTTGTTTTGCCCTGAAATTATTGATGGGTTTAGATTGGTTCATAAGAATGACATAGGGCTTTTCAAGCTGATGAGTGCGACCAATCGTTTTGCGAAGAAAGATATTTATGATTTAGATTTCATTACCGATGAAATACCATTGGTAAATTTATATCAACAGCTTTCACAAAAAAGAAGTACTTTCAATCTACCAGAGCACCAATGTCTTTTCGATTTGGATATAGAAAAAGATGTTTTGGATCACCCTGATTTACTTTTGGAATTTGATGAACCTCAACAAAATCCAAAAAATCAAAGACCTTCTCATACGCACGATAGAATTGACATTGTTGAGGGCAACAAATCTTGGATAGCAGCGAGATTAAGCTGGCGCTCAAAAGTAAAAAGACTATTTAGCGATTTAGGAAAAGAATTTCCTAAACCGAAAGGAATTAAAATCTAATTCAACTGACAAGCAGTTCGAAAAGTAGTTTAAATTTTAGTCCAAATGTTTGCAAATCCGAACAAAAATTTCTACTTTTACTACGTAAAATTTTTATAATGTATTTTACCGCTTTTTGCAAATGCCCTATTTAAGGCCTTTCACAAGATGCTACAGCGAAACGCTTATCAATAAAAGGACGAGAAGAAGTTACAAAAACCCTCTCTCTCCGCAAAACGGGAAACCAATTAAAAAGCCTTAGATAGAAATATCTCAGGCTTTTTCTTTTTTAGCAGATTTAAAGATGGTGTTTGACAAATTTCAAAAGTTTAATATTATTTTAATTAATCATAATTGAAAAACTAAAAACATTCAAACCAGCAGCTTTGAGCAGAATATTGATTTAACATCTTATTTATTTTAAAGTGTTCTGCAGCGTTTCCATTCTAAACATCATTATTTTTTTCGTTAAATTCGTATCAAATAATTTTTTGATGAATATTCTTCTTTTGGAAGACGATCTCATTCTCTCGGCAGAACTGAGTAAGTTTTTAGAGTCAAACCGTTTTACCACCGACAGAATTTATGACGGAGAAACTTTTCTTCGCCAGATAAAAAACAACTCCTACGATTTGTATCTATTAGATATCAATGTTCCTAAGATCAACGGGCTGGATGTTTGCCAGACAATACGGTCTTTCGATAAAAATACACCAATTATCATCATTTCGGCCTACGGAGATATTTCTGATAAAAAAGATGCCTTCACAAGATTGGCAGATGATTATTTGGTAAAGCCATTTCAGTTTGAAGAGTTACTTTTAAGAATCAATTCTCTTTTAAGACGCAAAACGCCTTCAGAAAATACCGATCAGGAAATTATCAGAATTGATGACTTAATTATCAATAAAACCGAGCAAAAAGTTTACCGGGCAGGAAACGAAATTGCATTGACTCTGAAAGAATTTCAACTGTTGACATATCTCGCAGAAGCGCAGGGAAGAACGGTTT
>Ga0302215_10002897_pt1 | contig 11692 bp, 9 predicted proteins | sample II_Fen_N3_1_FD_194580 | JGI IMG/M metagenome (GOLD analysis project Ga0302215, IMG submission 194580) | Peat permafrost microbial communities from Stordalen Mire near Abisko, Sweden - II_Fen_N3_1 | ecosystem: Environmental > Terrestrial > Soil > Wetlands > Permafrost | place: Sweden: Abisko... | reverse complement strand
GGTAAAATCTTCTGGCGTAGCATACGGGTATGAGTTTACTAGTTTCAATTCTCCGTTGCAAAGCACAACTACATCCAGTTTTTTGTTCCGCACCCAAATGTACAGGTTATTTCCTGTTTGTGGTATAACCTTGTCGGTAAGCACATAGCTTAGGTGGTGCTCAATTTCGGTATTCGGAAAAAGCCTGCCAAGTGCGGCATATAGGGTCGATAGAATCGAAAACACATTCACGCAACTCCAGGCCACAACAGAAGAATAAAGCAACTGTTCCGTTTTCTCCGGTTTGTGTTCGAAGCCCAAAAGAATAGTAGCATCGGCAGGACGGAAAATGGCTTCCGGCACAAAGCTGTAATTGTCCGACTCCACAATTAGCCGCACATGGCTTAAATTCATTTTCGAGTCGGCGCTTAATAGTCCGATAATTTCATCGGAAGTTGGTACAGGCGAGCCAAATTCCATTTTTTTAGTTGAAATGAGTGAACCGGTTTCGTCGTAAACCGACAAAGCTATGCCGGTTGTGCTTATTAGCATGATTAGTCGGTATTGTACGGTGTTTGTCTGTTGATTCTCGGTTTCCATCAGTTTTTGTATACTATAAGCCGGATTTGTGGTGGAAGCTTATTACCCGTTTTATGCTCATTTGTTTGCAAATTTAGGAAAGAAAATCCAATACATGGCCTGATTGCTTTCTTTTTTTAGCGCAATTTTGATATTTGCCCCGGTTATCAGGGCCTTTTTCGCTTTTTATAAACAGATATTGAATGCTCTTTTATTTTTGTATCGTATCTTTGCACTAAATTAAGGTTCCCAATTTTATTGTGTGTTTTTTATTGCTCAATGGGCAATTGTTTGTTAACAACTATTTATTGATAATTGACATGACTTCATCAAACGATTTATCATATAGAGTTCAATACCGCAAATTAATTCAGTCACATCCGGCTCTTTTGTCGTTCAACGAAAGGAAGGAGTTGCGACTTATACTGAAAAACTATTTTGCACAAAACCTCCCCGAAATTCCCGTTCCCGGACGTTCATTGTCCGATAAAATTGAGATAATAGAAATTGTTCTCAACGAAATAGGACTTGGAAAAGCGGCGGTTCTGAGTATTTTACTGCACGAGCTGGTCGAAAAGAAATTGCTGACAATTGCTGAAATTGAAAAGAAATTCAGTACTCAAATTTCTTCAATCATTCAGGGCATGATGCGCGTTCAGGAATTGTACGAACGCAATGCTTCGCTCGAAACTGAAAACTTTCGCAAGCTCTTTCTTACATTTGCCGAAGATGTACGTGTGATTTTGATAATCATTGCCGAGCATTTGCAAATTATGCGTACGCTTGATATCTATCCCGAAGAAAACAGGCAGAGTATTGCCCGCGAAACATCATTTTTGTATGCACCGTTGGCTCACCGTATGGGTTTGTATGCCGTAAAGACGGAGTTGGAAGACTTATCGCTCAAACATACAAACAGGGATATTTACAGGGATATTGCTGAGAAAATAAACGAGACAAAACGGTCACGCGATCAGTTTATTGCCGACTTTATTGCGCCATTAAAGGAAAAGCTTAGCGAACTTGGTTTTGAATTTACGATTAAAGGACGTACAAAGTCAATCAATTCTATATATTCTAAAATAAAGAAACAAAATACATCCTTCGAAAACATTTACGATCTGTTTGCCATTCGTATCATTTTCGATGTGCCGCTTGATAAGGAAAAAGCAGCTTGTTGGCAGGCCTACTCCATTGTTGCCGATATGTATCAGCCCAATCCGAAGCGTTTGCGCGACTGGCTTTCTATTCCCAAAACAAACGGATATGAGAGTTTGCATACTACCGTGTTAGGTCCCGATGGTCGTTGGGTGGAAGTGCAGATTCGTTCGGTGCGCATGGACGAAGTGGCCGAAAAAGGACTTGCTGCACACTGGAAATACAAAGGCATTAAGAGTGAGTCGGGCATGGACGAATGGCTGAAAAGCATCCGCGAGATTCTCGAAAATCCCGAACTGAATGCCGTCGACTTTATGGACGAGTTCAAACTGAACCTCTACGATAAAGAAGTGTTTGTGTTCTCACCAAACGGCGATTTGCACAAACTGCCAAATGGTGCTACTGCACTCGATTTTGCATTCTCTATTCACTCGGGCTTAGGCTGCAAATGTGTAGGGGCAAAGGTGAATGGCAAAAATATGCCCATTAAATATGTACTGAATAATGGCGATCAGGTGGAAGTGTTGACTTCGCCTACCCAAAAACCAAACCCCGCCTGGCTGAACGTTGTTACAACTTCGCGGGCAAAGAATAAAATTCGTCAGGCACTTAAAGAGGTTGAATATAAAGATGCTGAGATGGGGCGCGAAACACTGGTTCGCCGTTTCAAAAACTGGAAAATTGAACTGGACGATGGGAAAATATCGCGCCTGGCTAAAAAGAAAGGATTTAAAACGGTAAGCGACTTTTACCAGGAAATTGCCCGCGAGAAGCTGGATGTGCATGTGGTTAGGGATGCGTATATCGATTTAGATAAACCGGTTTTGACTGCCGAGCCCGAAACACGCAAAGCGGATTCATTTATGAAAGACCCGCAAAACACGCATGCCTCCGGCAAAGAGGATGTATTGATTATCGGGCAGGATTTGAAGAATGTGGAATTCAAACTCGCTAAATGCTGTAATCCAATTTATGGCGACGATGTGTTTGGATTCGTTTCGGTGGTGGGTGGTATTAAAATTCACAAGAACGATTGTCCCAATGCACCGCAAATGATTGCACGTTTCGGCTACCGCATTGTGAAAGCACAATGGTCGGGTAAATCGGAAGGCTCTCAATATCCAATCACATTGCGTATTGTTGGTCACGACGATATTGGTATTGTTACGAATATAACATCGCTTATTTCAAAAGAAAAAAGTATTTCGTTACGTTCTATATCCATCGATTCCAATGCCGGACTGTTTCAGGGAAATCTGACTATTATGGTAAACGATACCAAAGAGCTGGATAACATTGTGAAGAAAATAAAAGTTGTAAAAGGAGTGAAAAGTGTCTCACGGTCATAGATGATTTTTTTAGGTTTAATCTCAATTGAACCTGAAATGGGGTAAATAGTAAATAACAAAATAGTAAATAATAATATGTTTTCAGGAATTATAGAAGAAGCAGCTCAGGTAGTTGCATTACAGAAAGATCAGGAAAATCTTCACCTGACAATGGAATGTTCGTTCACCAATGAACTGAAAATAGATCAGAGCGTGGCTCACAACGGCGTTTGTCTCACAGTTGTTTCAAAAACGGATAATACCTATACGGTTACAGCCATCAAAGAAACACTCGGCCGCACAAACCTCGGATTGTTGGTTCCAGGCAGCAAAGTGAATCTGGAACGTAGCATGATGATGAACGGTCGCCTCGACGGACATATCGTTCAGGGACACGTGGATCAGACTGCTGTGTGTACCGAAGTGAAAGAAGCTGATGGCAGCTGGTATTTTACTTTTGAATATGCATTCGACAAGGAAATGGCAAAACGCGGTTACATGACAGTTGATAAAGGCTCGGTTACTGTAAATGGTGTAAGTTTGACGGTATGTTATCCTACTGACAAAACTTTTCAGGTAGCCATTATTCCATATACCCACGAACACACTAATTTTCACCAGATTAAAGCCGGTACTGTTGTTAATATCGAATTCGATATTATTGGCAAATATGTAAGCCGAATGATGTCGTTTTAATTGTTTTCTTAATGCAAATGTTTTTTTCTCAGACATACATCAAACTAAATTCATAGAATCGTTGTTACTAGTTCGATGAATAGTTTAATGGACATGGAAAAGCTGAGTAAGCAGATACGAGAATCATTTTTAAATCCTGTTTTACAATTTCTTCCACTGCTGATATTTTTGGTGGTGGATGATTTTTTTGGAATCAGTATGGCCTGGAAAATTTCTTTTCCGGTTTCATTGATTCTTCTGGCATACATCTACTTCCTGTACAATGGTATCTTTACCTGGCATCTCATTTTTACAACGGTTTTTCTGATGGTAACCGTCGTTACAGCTTTAGTGGAATTATTGCCGATTGACCCCGATATTCAGCTTGTAGTCCCCGAAGCCGTATCAGCTGCTTTCTTATTGGGTTATTTGATTACCCGAAAACGAATTCAGCTTGTCATTTCGCAGGTTATGCCCAAACTCATCCCTATGACAAATAACTTTCACGAGTTATACCGGGTTGTGATTACTGTTTTTAGTGTACTTGTGAGTTATGTCGTTGGCAGTTTTTTGTTTAACTTCTTTGGGTTACAAGATTCTGAGTCTCAAAATCTACTAATTTATGCTTACATAGTCATTTTTTTATTTCTGATTGCTTACGAGGTTCTCCGGGTTCATATTGTTCGCACAAAACTTATGGCCGAAGAATGGTGGCCTATCGTCAACGATCAGGGTAAAATAATAGGAAATATAGAACATAAGACCAGCCTGAAGGATGACAAGAAATACATGCATCCTATTATTCGGGTTCTACTTATCGATAAAGGGTTAGTGTTATTGCAGAAACGATCGGCCGAGAGCGTTAGTTTTCCTGGAATGTGGGATACAGCTATTTCTAACCACGTAAAAATGGGTGAAACTATCGAACATTGTGTTGAGCGTACAGCATTGGAGCGATATTCTATTCCGAATCTCAAGTATATGTACTTGGCAAATTATATGGGTGAGGTAGAACAGGAAAGTTATTACTCGTTTTTATTCGTGAGTTGTCAGGAAACAGAGTTTAAATTGAATTTTGAGTTTGCAGATCAGTTGAAATGGTGGACTCAACAACAAATTGAAGACAACCTGGAATCAGGAATATTTACTGATATCTTTAAAACAGAATATGATTTATTACTGCGAAGCGGATTGCTTGAAACAGGGAAGTGTGAATGTTCCTGCAAACTAAAGGAAGTAATATATCAACAATCAAACGGTACAAAAAAAGAGGAACTTAATTGAGTTCCTCTTTTTTATTCCAGAAAATATTGAAAGAAGTGGGAGTAGTTGAAAATATTTATTGATTTGTTTTTTAATTATCATTCGGATAAGCCAACTAATATCTCATACCTATTTACGCTTCATTCATTGCTTTCTTGAAAAGTTTTTGCGCTGCCGAATAATCTATTTTTCCACAGGGACCGGAAATGCAACCACCTTCGCAAGCCATAACTTCTACAAAATTGCCCGGTGCTTTCCCTTTGGTATATGCTCGTAGCAAACCAATGTTCTTTTTATTCAGGTTAGCTACGTGTATTGGTTGGATACCCAGATTAGGATACATCTGTTGTACGGCTGCAATAACTCCACCGGCACGTGCAAAACCACGACCTGACATGGGCGCTGTGGCTTTTTCAACCGCTGTTTTTTCCATTTCTATTGATAAGCCGGTAAATAAAGTGTCTATTTCTTCAAAAGTCAGAATATAATCGATGTCGGGATGGTCCATTACCTCTTTGCGTTTGCCTACGCAGGGTCCAACAAATACTACTTTGGCTTCAGGATATTTTTCTTTGGCCATTTCAATTGTGTAATACATGGGCGACTTGGTATGCGAAACAAATGGTTTCATTTCAGGCAAATGTTTGTTTACCAACTCAATGTATGAAGGACAGCACGAAGTAGTCATAAACTGCTGACCTTCTTCCAGTTTCTCCTGCAGCTCGGCACCTTCTCGTCGGGTTGTTTCCATAGCCCCGAATGCAACTTCTATTGCTTCTACAAACCCAATTTTTTCAACAGCTTGGGCTATTTCACCAATAGTATTGTTGAATTGCGACATAATGGAAGGTGCCATTATGGCAACAAGTTGTTCGCCCCGCTTAATGGCAGAAAGTATATCGAACAGTTGTGAAACTTCGTAAACCGAACCAAACGGACAGGCGTTTATACATTTTCCGCAGTAGATACATTTGTCTTCGTCAATGTGTTCAATGCCGTTTTCATCTTTCTGAATAGCTTTAACCGGGCAGGCCTCTTCGCAGGGAACGGGTATGTAAACAATGGAATGGTACATACATGCTTCTTTGCAAATGCCACAGTTGATACATTTAGCGTGGTTGATGTGAGCCTGACCGTTTTCCATAAATGTTATGGCATCTTTCGGGCAGTTCATGTAGCACGAACGGGCCACACAGCCTTTGCATAGGTTAGTCACAACATAGTTTGTTTTTACACAAGCTGTGCATGCTTCGTCAACAACGGTCAGAATGGTTTTCTTTGTTTCGGTACGCTCCAGGGCTCGTTGTGCATAAACCGAAAGGGGTGTAAGCTCATCTTCTTCCTCATCAATGCTAAATCCAAGAATCGGTAACATTTTGTATTTCAGAACAGCCCGTTCTTTGTGAATGCAACATCTTCCGCGTGCCTGAGCATTCTTCGGAGACATGGTGATGGGAATTCTGTCAATCTCTAAAACTAATTTGTCTTCTTTGAAAAGTGAAATGAGTTTTGACATCAAATCACGGCGGACAATCATCGTGTTGTTTACAAACGCCATTGTTTTCTGGTTTTATTGTTTTGGGATAGCAAAGTTACTACTTTTTTGAATTAAAGAAAAATTTCTGTAATTAAATAAGTCTTCGGTGGGTATATTGCTGATTTGGTCTGACAGTAATATGTCGAATTGAGCGATGATATAGTATTGAAAACTAATCAGATTACAAAACTAAATAGCGGTTGGAATACTATTTGCCAAATTTTGGCAGTTCTTTCTTTTTGATACCCTGAAAAACAAATTCCACAATACTGTTTTTGTTTTTCTCAAATTCAGTGCTTATATTTTGTCGTATATAAGGCACTTCAAGACCTTTAATAGCATAAAAAATAATGATAGACGACAATTCTACATCCATTTTTTTGAAAATGTTTTTCTCAATTCCCTCCGAAATTATTGCACGTAAAAGTGTTATTTCCATAACATCTATTTTACGACGCTTACGCTCCACTTCGTATATATCGTGAAAAAAATCGGCACGCAGCGAACCGTTTCTGTTTACAACATCTTTTACGGCATCCAAATGCACCAAAATATGATTGGTAAGCTTTACGTCAGGTTCTGCCTTTTGATTGGATACAACCGCTAATCGTTCAATAATTGTATCTAACTCCTTGTCAATTACTGCTCTGTATATTTCTTCTTTGTTGTTGAAATAAGTATACAGCGTGCGTCGGCCTTTTTTGGAAGCTTCAGCAATGTCATTCATTGTTACATCTTTTTTTCCGTTTTCCGCAAAAAGTTGTCGGGCAACTTCGATGAGCATCTTTTTTGTATTCGACATTATAGTGAGTATTTATATGCTATTTTATTGACTGTTTGCAAAGATAAGGAATTGTTTATAAATTTACAATTGGTGGACCGTTGGATTTATAAGTAAATTTTATGTTTTTTTCAATTTATTATTCATTTTGATCTTTTTCTGGAACGATATTGAATGATTCCTCTTAAACTCCAGACTACAAGAATGGCAAAAATAAAGCGTGGAGCAATTATCCATCCTGCCGGAACACCTATTGCAACAAACAGTAGAGTGTCTTCGAGAAGTGAATGATTTATGGCAATATGATAGTTAAGCAGATTGGCACTTTCTTTTGTAATTTGTTTGTTTTCAACTTCTTCTATCATTACCACCGAACCGTAAGTCAATCCGAGTGTTTGTGCCACAAACCACAAAAATGAACTATCGTCGCTAAGTCCCATTACGCGCATGAGTGGAGCAAAAATTTTGGATAGCAAACTCAACACATTGAACTCCTTCAATATGTTTTGTAAAACCATCAACCCACTTATAATCAGTGTTATTTTTAAAGATAACTTTCCGGCATTTAGTAGCCAGTTTGTTAGCATGGAGTATACATCAGGGTAAACAATGCTTTTATGAAGTGCATGACTTGCTCCCAAATGTGCCGGAAGTAACAGATTTAGCAGATAAGCTGAGATAAATGAAACGGATAACCGAACAATAAATATGGCAGCAAATGAAGAGCCTGTTTTCTTCTGGATGGCTGTTTCTACAAGCAAATTGTGTGAAACAAGGCACATAATAGCCAAGATTGTTATTTCCCGGATCTCGAGTGGCAAGGTTGTTATAATGGCAATGGGCGCGTAGAGCGGGAGAAAGAAGCTCGAAATAAAAACAACGGCCGATTCGCCGGGCAAACCTATGACCGAAAATGCTGGTGCCAGATATAGGGCAATGATATTGATTACGCCCCAATACTGAAGAAAACTCACAAAGAGGCTGATAGGTATGATTAATTTTAGTAACCACCAAATTGTTTTGCCTGCTTTGGGAAAGGCTGATTGAGTGCTTTTGTATAAGCGTTGGAGAGTATTATTCATGACTTGGGGTATTTAAAACAAGAAAGGTTGTCTCCCGACAACCCAATCTTTTAGTTAACCTTAAATCTAATACCATGAAAAACACAGTGCAAATATAAGGGCTATTTTTATGTTGTACAACATATTTATCAAGTATTTTTATTGAATTAACAATAATTAACTGTAAAGTAAATATGTGTTTGTTTATAACATGACTTGATTGTTGATTATCAGATGCATAGAATCATTTGACGCGTATCCAGGTTTGCGATCTTCCAATCCAACCACCGCTATCAAGTGATCCACGTACGTTTAAATTACCTGTTTTTGAGTCAAGGCTGATATTACATTTATAAACTTTACCGTTTTTAGGGTCTAAAATTGTTCCACCTGTAAGTTTTCCATTTGCTTCATCCATATTGTTGATGATTCTCAATCCTAAATTTGGTTTGTTTTTATTTGCTCCTTCACATTCGGAACAAATTCCATCCGGATTTTTGAATAACTTCTCAATTGTTCCATAGTATTTGCCGTTCGTGGCTTTAAAAATTAAAACAACTGATTTTTCACTTCCATCTTTGTCATCAATGGTTTTCCATTTTCCAACAATTTTATCTGCCTGGGCAAAACCAGACACACAGAATGCCACTAAAAGTGCAAATGAAATAAGTACTTTTTTCATATTGAATAAATTTAAAATTTAGGCAAAGATATTAATTATTTGCACAAATGCAACTATTGTGTGCCGAAATGATTTCAATTGCAACAATTGTATTGTATAAATAGGTTAATATAATTTAGAGTCTGCTCATTTTATTGTATTTTTGTCAGTAAAATTTTACTGTATGAGAACTAGTTATATTTTAGATAAAATAGAGATGGAAGGCATTATAAGCCAATGTGATGTGTGCTTTGTAGGCTTTGTCGAAGTCGATGGAACTCCTTATGTAATTCCTATGAATTTTGGGTATGTGAATGACGAAATTATACTTCATTCGGCACCGGAAGGAAAGCATGTGAGTCTGTTGGAGCTAAATAATCGTGTTTGTGTAACCTTCAGTTCAGGTCATGAACTGGTTTATCAACATCCTGAAGTGGCTTGTAGCTATAGCATGACTTCAAAAAGTGTGCTTTGCAAGGGAGCAGTTTCATTTGTTGAGGATCTGGATGAAAAAGCCGACCTGATGAATATCTTAATGCGCAATTATACCGATCGCGAGTTTAAATACTCTACACCAGCACTTCGAAACGTAAAGGTGTGGAGGGTAAAAGTAGATGAAATGACCGGAAAGTCATTTGGGCAAAACTTTAAAAATTCATCCGACCTGTAACCGGTGTTTTTTGGCATAGCAATTGAAACATATAAAGACTGAAGAATAAAAATTTACGTATATAGCAGTAAATGAGCGATATAAATTAAATTGATTTTGACGAATATTGTGCTAACTGAAACTTATGCCAAATTGGCAGCAAAACAACCAATAAATAATGAATAATCCTTTTGATAATTTTTTCTCTGATGATATGATGGGTTCGTCGGAAATTTTCCCCATAATTTCGCTTGACGAACGTTCCTCGGAGTTAAATATTGTTTCAGGTGATGTACTACCAATATTGCCACTACGAAACATGGTGCTTTATCCGGGTGTATTATTGCCTGTGGCGGTTGCCCGCTCAAAATCGTTGAAGTTAGTGCGCGCTGCCAACGAAAATGAGATATTAATTGGTGTTTGCTCACAAATTGATAAAAAGCTTGATGATCCTACTTTAGATCAGCTATACCAAATGGGTACAGTGGCGCAGGTTGTGCGTATTCTGGAAATGCCTGATAATACAACAACTGTAATTCTCGAAGGTAAACGTCGTTTTCACATGGGCGAGCAGGAATCTGCAAAACCCTATTTAAAAGCCAAAGTAAATTTGGTGGAGGACGTAGTTCCCGATCCAAATGATGGATTGTTCCAGGCGTTGGTTTCTTCAATCAAAGATTTAGCAACCAATATTATCAATAATTCCGGGGTAATGTCGCCCGAAATGGCTTTTGCCATTCGAAATATAGAAAATCCGGTTTTTCTGATTAACTACGTTTGTGTGAACTTTGGCTTGAATGTAAAAGAAAAACAACGTTTGCTTGAAATTGACGAAGTGATGGAACGCGGTTATCAGTTGTTGGAACTGCTGAACAAAGAGTCGCAATTACTTGAAATTAAACTATCGATTCAGAATAAAGCCAAAGAAGGTATTGATCAACAACAACGTGAATATTTTCTGCAGCAGCAGATGAAAACCATTCAAAATGAATTGGGTGGTGGTTCTCCGGAGGAAGATGTAGCTGATTTCAGAGACAGAGCAAAGAAGAAGAAATGGAGCGAAGCCATAGCGAAGGTTTTTGATAAAGAATTAAAAAAACTTGAACGTACTAGTCAGCATTCACCCGATTATTCAACGCAATTGAACTACATCGAAACCATGCTCGATTTGCCATGGAACGAATTTTCGAAAGATAATTTCAACCTAAAAAATGCCAAAAAAGTACTTGACAAGGACCATTTTGGAATGGACCAGGTGAAAGATCGTATTTTGGAACATTTAGCTGTTCTAAAATTAAAAGGTGATATGAAATCGCCGATTATTTGTTTGTATGGCCCTCCCGGAGTTGGAAAAACATCGCTGGGAAAATCAATCGCCACAGCGTTGAACCGTAAATATGTGCGGGTTTCATTGGGTGGATTGCACGACGAGGCTGAAATACGCGGACATCGTCGTACGTATATTGGAGCTTTGCCGGGAAGAATTATGCAAAATATACAAAAGGCGGATACAGCAAATCCGGTTTTTGTTCTAGATGAAATAGATAAAATTACAGCCGACTATAAAGGAGATCCTTCTTCAGCTTTGCTTGAAGTGCTTGACCCGGAACAGAACACAGCCTTTCACGATAATTACCTGGATGTGGATTTCGATTTATCGAAAGTCCTTTTTATTGCAACAGCAAATAACCTCAGTACCATTCCACGTCCGTTATTGGATCGTATGGAGCTGATTGAGGTAAGCGGTTATACGCAGGAAGAAAAATTGGAGATTGCCCGTCGTCATTTGGTGTCGAAAGAGTTGGAAAATCATGGTTTAAAGGAATCAGATGTAACATTGACGAAACCAGTTTTAAATAAACTGATTGAATCGTATACACGTGAATCGGGAGTTCGTGAGTTGAATCGTCAGATTGCCGGTGTAATGCGTAAAGTGGCAAAACGCGTGGCAACAGATGAAAAGTACAACTTGGAATTGACTGAAGATGATTTGAAAACCTATTTAGGTGCTCCACGTTAAA
>Ga0302215_10002896_pt1 | contig 11694 bp, 12 predicted proteins | sample II_Fen_N3_1_FD_194580 | JGI IMG/M metagenome (GOLD analysis project Ga0302215, IMG submission 194580) | Peat permafrost microbial communities from Stordalen Mire near Abisko, Sweden - II_Fen_N3_1 | ecosystem: Environmental > Terrestrial > Soil > Wetlands > Permafrost | place: Sweden: Abisko... | reverse complement strand
GTTAGCTGCTAAAACGAAGAACAACAATAATGCTGCAGTCGCCAAAGCTTTTTGTATGTCGGCAAACAAAAATTCTTTTTTGTTTTTTCTAAGTTCTTTAATCGCACTAAATTCATCTGTATAAGGCTTTATAGGAAGCGATTTTTCGATTTCTTCGATAACTTTGCCCAATTTAACCTTAATAAGGAAATTGTAAGAGTCGACGTTTATCCACCATAATATGCAGATAGCCAATCCCGCTACACTGAATATCAGCGTTGATGATAAGCCATAAGAAAACGAATAGTCTTTAGTCAGAAGCATTGTCAAAATGAGACCTAAAATAAATAATAAGTACATTTTATTTGAATGGAAACTTCTGTCGATAAATTTTTCCTTCTGCTCTGTATAGAGTTTATATTGTTGAAATTTGATTTCTTCAGGGTTCATAAACACCGTCCTTTCGTTGGGTTAATTGTATAAGTATATGTCAAAAAAGTCAAGAGGTTATGAGTAAATTTATAAAAATAATAATAAATAGAAAGAGAAAAGAATTCAGGAATATTCAGTATTTGCCGCAGATAATTCATTTATATGAGCGCTTTTCAAAATATTTGCATGACGACTATTTCTTACAGCATCAGAGCTCTTCGGTGGATGCAGTGATTGATTTGATTGAAAAAACGTGTCCGTTCTTCTGGGCGGTAATAGATAAGAAAACATCTAAATTTGCAGGTTTTGCTTTTCTTGAAAACTGGGTTGGTTCAAAAAATGATTTGCATTCAGCTGAAGTCACTACCTGTTTCAACCCTTCATTCTGGGGCGCGTATACCAAAATATGCGCGAAGAAGTTTATTAAATACTGTTTCAAGAAATACAAGTTTAAAAAGCTTAAAGCCTATATTTTTCCACAGAATTTTAGAGTCAAAGCACTCTTGAAAAAGGTCGGATTTAAAAAAGAAGCGATTTTGAAGGCAGAAACGATTAAAAATGCGCAGTTACAAGATATAGAAGTATATTCAATCATAAAAAATAAGGAGTAAAAAATGAAATTTGAAAAAACGAATGAAGATTTAACGGCAACTGTAGATTCAGAAGAAGAGATATTATTAGTCCAAAAAATTCCTCAAAAGTATGACAAGCTAGAGGACGATAGGCTTGAGCAACTAAACGATATAAAAATTCTAAGAGAGACAATTTATAACAATCAGATCCCACAAATTAACGGTTGGGATTCAAAAATAGAACTCCCTGATATTTATGAGTTAGCCCAAACACTCAAATCGCACATCAGCGACAATTTGTATTCGCACCCTGATGCGATGTTTGATGTTTCCGGTTCAAACCCTCAGGCACAGGCGTTTGCAAACAGACAAAAAGCTATGTTGGTAAACACTTTCGAGCAAATGAAGCTAGAAGATGAGTTGGAAAAAGTTGTTGATGGAATTGTTGAAACCGGTGAAAGTACTTTGTTTGTCGGTTGGGAAACAAAAATTAAATCGACAAGGCGCGCTCAAAGTATAGAAGAGCAATTGGTTGCGCCGACTGAGGACGGTTTTGTCGTCGAAAGTCGAGTTGTTTATGACAATCCGAAGGTCAAATATATAAAATCGGAAGATTTTGTTTTTGACAAATATAGACGTGACAATTGGGATAGCTGTTCAAAAATATACAGAACCTACTGTGATATTGATGAATTGACTGCGAACAAAGCCAATAACCTTTTGAGTGAAGAAAAAATAGCTAATTTGAAAGGGGTGGTGGCAAACAAATTCAGAAAAGATTCAGACAGAGCAGTTGAAGATAAAAGATTGGAAGTACTTGAATATTGGGGCGATATTGAATTGAATGACGGCGAAGTCTTGAAAAACTGGCTTATCGTTGTTGCAGGGCGCAAGGAGATAATTAGGTTTGAGGCAAATCCGTTTATTCTTAATCCATTTATCCATGCAAATATCATTGAAAGCCCAAAGACAGGCAGGGGAATTTCACCGTTGCGTGTGGCGTTGATTTTGAATAATATTTCCTCAACGATTTTGAATAAACAAATCGATGCGCTTGCGTTGATGATGAATCCTCCTTATTTGGCACCCAAAGGTTGCTTTAAGGGTGAACAAATAGTTAAGCCGGGCAAAATTATCGAATACGATGCGGCTCTTATGCCGACTGCGCCGACTGCGTTGAGTTTCGATAAGGCGATGCAAGGCTGGGAGTTTCTTTCTTATTTCAAATCTACGATTGAGAGCGCAACGGGGATTTTTAACAATATGTCAGGAAACCTTCAATCAGAGCAGAGAACAGCGACGGAGTTAAATTATTCTGTGAATGGTCAGGCTGCCAGATTGAATATGTTTTTGGACGCCGTTAATAGAAAAATTATTATTCCGATGGTAGAAAAAACAGCTGAGTTAATTTCAAATTTTAAAATCGGCAGAGAGATGATAAGCATCAACGACAAAGGTCGCACATTGTTTATCGAAATCGATGACGGAGTTAGAAACGGTAATTACGTATATCGCTATGGGGATAGAAAAGCGACAATGGAGAGAAAATCGCGAATGACAGAATTGTTCAGCGTAATCAAATCTTTCGCAGATGTTCCAACTGTTGCTAATCAAGTGGATTGGTTGGAATGTTTCAAGTACGCGCTAGAGCAATACGGAATTGAAAACGCAAATAACTTTTTGTTGGGCAATGATGTTAATTAAGATTAGGTGTTATACATGGAATATAATTTATTGAAGGCACAAAGGGACTTTTTAGAAATTCCGCACGATTACAGTTTGGATGTTGCTGTGTATCAGGGTGGTTTTGGCTCGGGTAAAACCTTTGCAGGGTCCTTGTTGGGTATTTTGCTTTGTATGAAATTCCCTGGCATTCGTGGGCTTGTCGGGGCGCAGACTTATACGCTTGTGAGAGATACCACGCTTCAGACCTATTTTGAACACCTTGAGAATCTGGGCTTTACTGATGGCAAAGATTATGATTGGTCTTCGTCTTTGCAGAAGATAATTTTTAAAAATGGGTCTGAAATTCTTTTTAGGCATTTTGATGAGCCCAATAAACTGAAGTCTTTGAACCTTGGTTTTGTTGAGATTGAAGAGATGTCTGATATTCCTTTTTCTACTTTCAAAATGATTTTGGGTAGGATGAGGCAAGCTGTCAAAAAAGACTGGAAAGATTTCACTTACAGGATTTTTGGTCATACAAATCCAGAATCTCAAAGAGGCTGGGTTTATAAAACTTTTGTCGAGGATTATAAACCCAATTATAGGCTGATTTCTGCTCCGACAACTGAGAACATTTATCTGCCCGATGGGTTTTGTGAGGAGCTTAAAAAACTTTATGATGAAGAATATTACAGGATTTTTGTTCTGGCCCAAAATGGTGAGTATGACAAAGGTCTAATCATAAAAGATTTTACCCACGAAAATATAAAAGAAATCGAGTACCAGCAGGATATGGATTTACATATCACGTGCGATTTTAACGTCGATCCAATGGCTTGGATTTTAGCGCATAAGACGCAGGACAAAGTTTTCTTTTTTGATGAGCTGGTTATAGAAAACACCACAACCGCAAAAGCTTGCGATGAATTTTGTTACCGTTATCCGAGTCATAAGGGGAAAATTATTATAAACGGGGATGCTTCGGGTGACAACAGAAGCTGTACGAGTGAGTTTACCAATTATGTAATTATTAAGAAGAAGCTTGAACGCTACGGTTATGAGGATGTTGAAATCAAGATTAAGGCATTCAATCCACCGATTAAAAACAGGATTATGGCGTTCAATTCAAAAGTGCGCTCGGCAGACGGCGAAGTTAAGCTTTTTATAGACAAAAAATGTGAGAAGCTCCTTTATAACATTTATAACCTCAGGTACAAGGAAGGCTCGTCAAGAATCGATTTGCCTTCGTATCATCAGATAAAACAGGCTAAAGAACTCAAATTTATGGGGCACCCCATGGACGCGGCGAGTTATCTGGTCGAGTTTTATTGGCCGATAAGTATTTAATTTTAAAGGAATAAAAATGGGCAATTTATTACATTATTCACCGATAATAGTCGCGATTATGGTTTTTCTGATACAGCAGAGAATCGTCGTAACGCCAGAACAGCTTGAGAGAAAGCACCGAGAAATTCTAAAAGACGCAGAAGACCGCTTCGCAACCCTAAGCAGCGTCCGCGATTTGAAAGAACAGTTTTCGGACATGAAAGAAAAAATCGACAAGATTTACGACTGTATAATCGCAGTGAAATAGGTTAAGACAGTAGAAACACTACTTGCTAATATTTATAAATTTTCTTAAAGCCTTCAATGTATTGTTTATTAGCGCTATTAATAAAATCCGCCGACTGCGTGCTAGATAAAATAAAGTTTTGCATAACGATTTCTTCTGGAGCTTTTTGTTTCATTATTTGTTTTCCGTGAGTAAAGCTAGCAAGATATTTGAAAAAATAATTTTTGATTTTTTCAATTCCTGTTTTAGGCGCTTTTAAGATTTTACAAGTCATCAAAAATCCTTTTATTTCGAGATCTCCAACACATCTTTTATCATCCTTAAGTGTGAAATGGACTAAATCATCGCCGATAAAATGTGAAATATCTTTTTCAGCTATTCTAATTGCCTTTTGAACTGCTGGTCTCTGATTTGCCATCTCTACCAAATTTTCAAAATTAGAACAAAATGTCGGTTTAAATGCTGAATTATTATTAGTGGAATTGATCATTGTTCATCCTTAGTTAGCGTAACAAATATTTAAAGACCCAGCATAATTTTTTTTGTTAGTTTTTTTGAAATATGTTTACAATTTTTACAATAAATTCTTCAAGAAATTCGGCAAAGCGAAACGTGCTTGGTGGTACTCTTTGTTGTATATCTTGCAGGTTTTTGTGATTGCTTCGCATCGTTTTTCGTCTATGTAAGATAGCGGTTCTACTGTTTCAGAACAAAATGCCCACGCCCAATATCCGCCTGGATAAGTTGGTACAGATGAAGTGAAGGTGGAAGTTATCGGGAACACTTTTTTCAAAAGCGTATACATTTTTTTGATTTCTTCTTTGTTCACAACCGGCGATTCAGATTGCGCCACAACTATTCCACCTTTTTTTAGTGAGTTTTTTACGTTTGTATAAAATTCTTCGGTGAAAAGTCCTTCGCCAGGTCCCATCGGGTCTGTTGAGTCAATCAATATAATATCGAATTCGTCCTTTTTTGTTTTGATGTATTCAATCGCGTCTTCAACCAGGATTTCAACTTTTGGATTGTCCAGCTCCACTGCAATTGTAGGCAGGTATTTTTTGCAGACATCTATAACCATTCCATCAATTTCGCATAATATAACTTTTTCGACCGTATCGTGTTTCAAAACTTCTCTGACTGTTCCGCCGTCGCCGCCGCCGATTACCAAGACTGATTTCGGACACTTGTGGTTCATCATTGGAATGTGTGAAATCATTTCGTGGTAGAAATATTCATCACCAACCGACGTCATCATTAAGTCGTCGAGTGTGAGGATTTTACCTAATGCCGAATCTGTATCAATAATTTCTACTTTTTGAAATTCAGATTGCTGTGAAAACAAAACTTCTTTAACCTTTATAGCAACACCATATCCTGCCGGTGTAATTTCTTTGTAAAATTGTTCGCTCATTGTTCGACTCCTTATGATGGTGGGTTAGTGAATCCACCGTACTTTGCTACTTAATTTAGCGTATTTGATAAAACGTGTATGTGAAGATGGAATACCACTTGGCCCTCTTCTTTTCCGGTGTTTATATGTACTCTGTAAGCTTTTACGTTCATAATTTTGGCAACTTCTTTCACGCCTTTAAAAAGTTCGGACATGATTTTTTCGTCTTCGAGCTCGTTTAGAGTTTCAACGTGTAATTTTGGGATAACCAAAATATGAACTTTCGCTTTTGGGGTAATATCTTTTATCGCGATTAGATAGTCATTTTCATAAACTTTTGTTGATGGGATTTCGCCCTTGATAATTTTGCAAAAAATACAATCAGTCATAATAAATCCTCATGATGTATAAAACATTAGGATTATAACATAAAAGATGTTTTTAAATTTAGGCGTATATTTCTTTTCCTGCAAAGTCGACAAATTCGTCTGTTGTTACTTGGGATTTGTTCCAGTGAATATAGTCATTTAGCCCGATTCCGTTTAGGTAATGCAAGGCTCTTTTTTCAAGCTTGTTGCTTAGGAAATTGATATTGATTTCTTTTTTTGTATTTAAAATCATATACCCCTTTTCGGTGCTGTCGTTAGAGTGCATAGAAATAAATTTTGTAACTGCGTCTGCTATCTCATTAGTCTTCTTGAGCTTAATAGCGCCCCTAAACGTCAATGGTTTAGTGTTGTTTACCTTCAAATCCATTATTATCCCCTTTCGTTAGTTGGTTATATAAAAGATGAAAAAAATAATAAAATATCCCTATAGTTCTTAAAAAAGAATAACATAAAAGATTTGAAAAGAAGCAAAAAAAAGAGGTGGGTAAAAAAGTTTTTACCCTGCCTCCCGTCTAGTTCCCTCCCCAGGGTCTAGCGCGTTTAGTTGGAATTAAAGAATGGATTTGTGTTATGCAGCAAAAATGCCACATATTTCATGTTGAATATGTGGTGGCAAAATAGATTTTAGCACGCAAACATGCGCGGTCATTGTCTTTTTGACCTCCAGTACCCAACAGTACATGTATGATATAGCTATATAAACAAATCCAAATCCTACAAACGGATGATTATTGATTATTAATAGCGTTTTCTTGCTGTTTTTGAATTTGGCGTGCTTGATTTACCTGATTTATCGCTTGATTTTCAATCTGGTTCACTTGGGTTTGCGTTTTTTTATCAACTCCAGCCGTTGGTTTTATCTCATTGTGCAATAAGGGATTAAACGCCCAAATAATGGCCGCAATTATAATTACAATTAAAATATTCCACATATTGAGTCCCCTTTTGAGGTTATTTTTTTAATTCATTCAATAATCTTGAAATTGCTTCATCAGGTTTTATTGCAACCATTTCGCCAGTGCTTCTTGTTTTGAATTCAACAAGTCCGCCTTGTTCTTCTTGAATGGTTTTTCCGACAGTAATTCTGTATGGGAATCCTATTAAATCTGCGTCTTTGAATTTAACACCTGGACGCTCGTCTCTGTCGTCAAGTACAACTTCAATACCTTGAGCCAAAAGTTCTTGATACATTTTGTTTGCGACCTTCATTTGAAGTTCGTCTTTAATGTTTACAGGAACTATTGTTACGTGGTAAGGTGCGATTGCTATCGGCCAAATAATCCCGTTTTCATCGTGGTAGCTTTCAACCGCAGCAGCTGCTGTTCTTGAAATCCCGATACCGTAACAGCCCATTATATAAGGTTTTTCTTTGCCATCAACGTCTGTGAATGTTGCTTTCATGGCCTTTGAATATTTTGTGCCTAATTTAAAGATGTTTCCGACTTCGATTCCGCGTTCAACATCAAGTTTTGCACCGCAAACCGTGCAGATTTCGCCTTTTTCAGCCAGTCTTATGTCGAAGAATTCTTTTCTTTCCGCGACTTCAGCTCCGAAGTTTGCTCCTACTAAGTGTTTGTTTGATTGGTTACATCCGACTACAAAGTTTTTCAAATCTTTTACCGATTCGTCAGCAATTGTCCAAACCCCTTGGATTCCGACAGGTCCTATGAATCCTGCTTCTGCGTCAAATCCTTTTTCTTCCATCAAGTCTTTAATCTCGATTGCAGCTGCGATTCTCAATTCTTTTGCTCTGAGTGCGTTTTTCAATTTTGTTTCTTCAACCGTTTTATCCGCTCTAATTAAAACCATCACAGGCTTTTTGTCGGCGATATAAATAAGAGTTTTTAAGATGACAGTTGCAGGAACTTTCAAAAATTCTGTCAACTCGTCGATTGTTTTTGTGTTTGGCGTGTCGATGACTTCAGCCTTAGCAAATCCACCATCAGTAACTGCTTCAGGTAATTTTGAAGCTGCGTGGTCTGAATTTGCAGCATAATCACATTTTTCGCAGAAGAAAACGTCATTTTCACCCGAGTCTGTAGTTGTGATTACCATAAATTCGTGGCTCATACTTCCGCCAATTGCGCCCGTGTCAGATTGAACCATTTTTGTTTCAAGTCCGCAGCGTTTAAAGATTTTGGTATAAGCTTGCGCCATATTTTGGTATTCTTTATCAAGCCCAGCTTCGTTAACGTCAAAACTGTATGCGTCTTTCATAATGAATTCGCGTCCTCTCAAAAGCCCGAAACGAGGTCTAACTTCGTCTCTGAATTTTGATTGGATTTGATATAAATTTACAGGCATTTGTTTGTAAGATTTTATTCCGTCACGTGCGATTGAGGTGATAACTTCTTCGTGAGTCGGTCCAAGGCACATTCCTCTGTCGTGGCGGTCTTTTAATCGCATAAGTTCTTTTCCGTAAACATCCCAACGACCTGATTCTTCCCATAATTCTTGAGGCTGAACAAACGGCATCAAAAGTTCTTGAGCGCCTGCGTTGTCCATTTCTTCTCTAACAATATTTTCAACTTTTCTCAATACTCTCCACATTAGCGGTAAATAGTTGTATACGCCGCTTGCAAGCTTTCTTATGTAGCCTGCGCGTGTAAGCATTTTGTGAGAGATGACTTCCGCATCCGACGGAAACTCTCTAAGAGTTTGAACAAAAAGTTTTGACATTTTCATAATAGATTCCCCTGTTTAAGTAGTTTATGAAATAATTTTACCATAAACACTATTTGCAAAAAAAAGAGCGAAAAATTTTTGTTTTTTCGCTCTTTTAATTTTATTAATAATTAACTTTATGCTGCTTGGAAAGTCGCTTTTGCTTGTTCTTTTAGCGATTTCATAAGTTCAGTTGCTTTTCCGTCGTTACCGAAGTGGCTTACTGCACCGTTTACTTTGCCTTTTAATTCAGGTTTTGCTTCAAGAGCCGCTACTATTTCTTTGAAAATTTCTTCTGTAGTTGCTGTTTTTCTATAAATTTTCTCTGTAGGAATATTTACTCCTTTTTTTGCTTTAAATCCAGTTTTCATTTTAGTTGCCATTATTTTATTCGATATTTCTTCTGCAGTCTCTGTACTTCTATAAAGAGAAACAGGCTCGATTTTTATTCCTTTTTTAGCCATCTTTTTAATTTTCATTTCATTCTGCACTGATTTTTTCAATACGCCTTCGGCAGTTTCAATTATTTGTTTAACCAATGGATCTTTAATTTCTGTTCCGTTCGCTATTGCTTTAACAATTTCTCCGAGTTTAGGTTTCAATTCTTTGTTTGAGTATACTTTGGTCAAATCAACTTCCCATTGGCGGACAAGTGTTTTGAATTCAGGTTGTGATACGAGTTTTTTGAATGCTTTAGGGAATCTTTCTACAGCGAATACTGAGAATAAAAGTGCGGTTCCAACCCATTGGATTCCACGACCCCATTTTTCGTCCACGCCCGGTTGACCTGCAAGGATTGTCAATCCGCTTGCTCCTAGCAAGTAGCCTGCAAGTTTTGCTCCAGGGCTGCCTACTGCAGCTGTTGAAGCTTTTTCCATACCCCAACGAGAAAGGCTTAAGTTATCAAGGCTTCCGCCGACTTCGTAAGTTTTTAATCCGACTTTTTGACCTGTACTGCTTTTAATCATGCTGCTTAATGCCAAAATTGTACCGCCTGCTGCTAATAATAATGATGCGCCGTGCATTAGGTAAGGATTATTTTTAAAGCCTCTTGCGATTGTTACAACGCCTTTTTCATCTATAAATTCCTGTAAAACAAGTTTTTTAGGCTTGATTGAGAATACGTTATCTCTAAAGAAACTCATTGCTTCTTTTCGTTTATCTTTTTTAGCTAAATCGACAAGATTTGTTCTTATGGTGTTTCCACTTTCCCAAACGGCAGTGGCGCAGCCTTTTATGTTCTCCATAATGTATGCTGCTTTATTTTTTAGTCCTTCTTTTTTTGCGAGTTTTGCATTGTCTAATTTTAGTTCAGGATCGTTCTCTAGTGCACGTCCTGAGAATACAGCTGCTAGAGCAATCCCAAAAAGACCTGTTCCAATAGGTGTTTCAATAATCGGTGATGAGCATAAATTCAAAGCTTCACCGGCTGCCATTAATGGTAGACCCATTGAGATTCCGTTAAAAATACCTGCTATTCCCGAGAATGCTATTCCTATTTTTGCAAAAGTCATACCTGTTTTTGAAAATTTAGTTGAAGGTGTAATCGTTTTTGCACCTTCTTTTTTGCCGTCTTTTTTATCTTCTTTTGTGTTAGGAATTGCACCTTGAGTGCCAGCTGTTTCGAAGCTCTTGAATGAATCAGGAACTGAAGCAGAATTTTTTAAAGCTGTTTGTTGTTTTTCTTTTGATAAATAATCGCTTAAAAGTCCGACGCCACCAATTGCAAATCCAGTTGCACTTGTGACAGCAGTTAAGAATGAAAATGTATCCCATGTTTGAAACTTTTTATTCTTAAGTAAAAATTTCTTGGCATCGTTAGGATCCGGAACATATCCGGTAAAGTTTTGATTAAATGGTTTCGAATTAACTACCTTCATTTAACACTCCTATTTTAAACACACTTATAGTAAAACAAAAACATGTTTTTTATTGCTAGTAAAACAAAAAATAATAAGAAATTGTATCATTTTAATTCAAATGTGTTATTTTTAAATAAATAAGCCCCAAAAAATGTTGATTTTTCTAGAATTCTATTGCAATTTATAGAAAAATAGTGTATTATAAATAGCAGAAGTGTTTATGTTTTAGCAGATGAATAGTGTTAACCCCTATTTTATACCTATAGAAAGGAGTATTTGTACATGGAAGTTAAAGAAGAAGAAAAATATTTGATGTTTTTCCTAGATGAGGAATATTATGGAATTCCTATTCTAAAGGTCAATGAAATTATAGGATTGATGGAGATTACGACAATCCCCCGAACGCCTAGTTTTATGAAAGGTGTTATTAATCTTAGAGGGAAAATAATTCCTGTTATGGATCTGAGATTGAAATTTAGTATGGCGGAACGCCCTTATGATGAGCAAACTTGTATTATTATTGTTGAACTCGTGATTCAAAATAAAAAACATTTCATAGGACTCGTTGTAGACAAGGTTGCAGAAGTTGTAAATGTGTACTCTTCAGACATTGAAATGCCTCCACAATACGGACAAGATTGTGAAGAAAGTTTCTTGACAGGCATCGGAAAAGTCAAGGAAAAAGTAGTTATGCTTTTGGATATAGAAATGATTGTAAATTGTCATGAAGTTGTAAAAATAATAACAGATAATATTAAAAAGCAAAACGAGTTAGAGACAGTATAAGGAGCTAGTGTATATGGAATGGCTTAGAAATTTAAAAATATCAAATAAATTGACTGTATTAATTGTAATATCGTTAACGTTTGTCACTTTTGTCGGCACAGTTGGATTCTATTTTACTCATAAAATGGCCGCTGATATGAAAACACTATATAACGACAGAGTAATGCCGATAGTTTGGTTTAGTACTATCAAATCGAATTTCAAACAGGCTAGAACAGATGTTTTAGAATTGATGATTACGACAGATCCAAGCAGAAACAAATCCTTATCAGAAGATCTTAAAGGAATATCAAAAGAAGATAACGAATTGTTTGAAAAATACGAAGCAACAAAACTTGACCCGTATGAGGTAGAAAATCTTGCAAAATATAAAGAAGTT
>Ga0302215_10002894_pt1 | contig 11696 bp, 8 predicted proteins | sample II_Fen_N3_1_FD_194580 | JGI IMG/M metagenome (GOLD analysis project Ga0302215, IMG submission 194580) | Peat permafrost microbial communities from Stordalen Mire near Abisko, Sweden - II_Fen_N3_1 | ecosystem: Environmental > Terrestrial > Soil > Wetlands > Permafrost | place: Sweden: Abisko... | reverse complement strand
CCGGGAAAGCCAATATGTTCTTGAGTCCGGTTTTCCGCGAAACGCTTGCCGGAGTTTCCGGAGCCACCATCGAATTATACAATACCGATGGATCAATAGGTGCTGCCCGCGGAGCAGGAATCGGATCGGGTTATTATGCGTCGGAGAAAGAGGCATTTGCAAGTCTTAAAAAACTGGAGACAGTTACTCCTGACACAAGCAAGAAGGCACAATACGAAGACGCATATCAGAACTGGAAACGTCAACTCGACAAATATATTTAAATATAAAACAAGTTTATAATTGCCAATCTGCTTGTTAACCATTTATATCTGCAAGTTAAAAGCAAAAACGAAGGTAGCGTTTAACATGAAAAACGAAGTCTAAAACTTGGTTCAACAGGATTTTTCAAAGGAATATTATCAGTTAAATAGTAATTAAAAGTTTATTAATTAAAAAATTTACATCATGACAGCTTTTAAAGGAAACAAAGCGTACTTTCCTGGAATTGACCAGATTCAGTACGAAGGACCACAATCAAAGAATCCATTGGCATTCAAATGGTACGATGCAAACAAAGTAGTTGGTGGAAAAACGATGAAGGATTATCTCCGTTTTGCAGTTGCTTACTGGCATACTTTCTGCGGCGACGGTGGCGACCCATTTGGACCCGGAACAAAGGTATATCCATGGACTGGAGCAGCTGACAAAATGGATGCAGCCAAAGAAAAAATGGATGCAGCCTTTGAATTTATCAGTAAAATTGGTGCCCCTTTCTATTGTTTTCACGACACCGACGTTGTTGGTGACGGTTCTGTTTTCGAAATTGAAAAAAGGCTTGCAAAAATGGTGGACTTCGCCAAAGAACGCCAGGCAGCTACAGGTATTAAATTACTTTGGGGTACAGCCAATGTATTCTCAAATCCACGTTACATGAACGGTGCGGCAACCAATCCTGATTTCAATGTTTTGACCAATGCCACAGTTCAGGTGAAAAATGCAATCGATGCAACTATTGCATTAGGTGGCACCAACTATGTATTCTGGGGTGGCCGTGAAGGTTATATGAGCCTTCACAACACCGATACCAAACGCGAACTGGAACACATGGGCAAATTTCTTGGTGCAGCCCGCGATTACGCACGTGCACAAGGTTTTAAAGGAACTTTCCTGATTGAGCCAAAGCCAATGGAACCTATGAAACATCAGTACGATTTCGATACCCAGACGGTTATCGGATTCCTGAAAGCCCATGGTTTGGAAAAAGATTTCAAATTGAATATCGAAGTGAACCATGCTACTTTGGCAGGTCATACTTTCTCCCACGAACTTCGCATGGCGAACGACCAGGGCATGTTAGGCTCAATTGATGCCAATAAGGGTGATTACCAGAACGGATGGGATACTGACGAATTCCCTTCCAATATTTACGAAGTAACCGAAGCGATGATGGAAATCATTCAGGGTGGTGGATTCACCAATGGCGGTGTAAATTTCGACGCCAAAACCCGTCGTAATTCATCTGATCTTGACGATATCTTTATTGCGCATGTTTCTGGGATGGATGTATTTGCCCGTGCACTGGTTATTGCTGACAAAATTCTGAAAGATTCCGATTACCTGAAATTAAGAAAAAACAGGTATGCCAGCTTTGACGCAGGCAAAGGAGCTGAATTTGAAGCCGGCAAACTAAGCTTTACCGATCTTTACAATGTTGCAAAGGAAGCTGGCGAACCAAAGCAAACCAGCGGGAAACAGGAAATGTTGGAACAGTTGATTAACTGCTACATTTAATTCATAAGTTGATTTCACAACAAAAACCGGAATTCAGGAAACTCCTGATTCCGGTTTGTTTGAAATTTGAAACACAAACTAACATCGTTACTTATGGCATTTATTGATACCTCTTCAAAATCAGAATCAAGCGCTTACCAAAACGGAAATCCACTATATATTGTATTGCTCACCTTGGTCGCAACTTTGGGTGGACTACTTTTTGGATATGATACGGCCGTGGTAAACGGGGCTGAAAAATCGCTGGTCGAATTTTACATTGCACGGATTACGGATCCTGCACATTATGAGTATGCTGTAAAAATCATTACTCAGTACAAGATCATGATGGCGCTGGTACTTTTCCTTGTATTTGGCATCATTTCTGGTCAGATTGTAAAACTTCTTGGTAAGAAAAGAGGTTTTATTGCAGGTGGAGTCATTCTGGGAATTCTTATCATTTGGATAATCAGTTTTATTTCGAAAGTGATTCCAACCGACCCTGAGGCACTGAAAGGTTCTGTCGATACGATCAAAGGATTCGTGATTGCCAGCGCATTGATTGGCTGTGTGATCGGCGGATCTGTGGCCGGCTTTATTTCGAGGGCACTTGGTCGCAAAAATGGGTTATTTATTGCTGCAATCGCTTTCTTCGTTTCGGCCATTGGTGCCTGGAAACCAGAGGCATTTAATGTTTTCGGCACTTTAGATGTTTATTCATTTGTCATCTTTCGAATTATAGGTGGAATTGGCGTTGGATTGGCGTCAATGATTTCTCCCATGTATATTGCTGAAATTGCTCCGGCGAAAATTCGCGGTAAGCTGGTATCTTTTAATCAGTTTGCTATAATTTTCGGAATGTTGGTGATCTACTTTGTCAATTATTTCATTGCCAAACAAGGTAACGAGCAATGGCTGATTACCGACGGATGGCGTTTAATGTTCCTTTCAGGAGCAATTCCTGCCGGTATTTTTATCCTTCTGCTCTTTTTCGTTCCCGAGACTCCCCGGTTTTTGGTGTTGAATGGTCAGGAAGATAAAGCACTGAAAGTACTCAAGAAAATTGCGGGTGACAAACAGGCTTCCATTATCCTCGAGGAGATCAAAGGGACTTTGCACGAAGCGAATGCTCCATGGCTCTCCTATGGATTTCTGATCATCTTTGTAGGTATCATGCTCTCTGTTTTTCAGCAATTTGTCGGAATTAATGTTGTACTCTATTACGCAGGTAATATCTTTCGGAATATGGGTGCCTCAACCGACAGTTCATTATTGCAAACCATTATTGTCGGTATAGTGAACCTTGGTTTTACCGTGGTCGCAATTATGACTGTGGATAAATTCGGACGTAAACCACTGATGATCATTGGTTCAATAGGTATGGCAGTAAGTATGTTTGCACTTGGACTGACGTTCTTCCTGGGTCAAACAGGAGGAATGCTCACCCCTTTGCAAGGATATGCTGCACTGGCATTTATGCTCGTCTATACTGCCGCATTTGCCATGAGCTGGGGACCAGTCTGCTGGGTTTTATTATCCGAAATATTTCCCAATTCAATCCGTGCAGCCATGTCGATTGCTGTTGCTGCACAATGGATTGCCAACTGGATCGTTTCGCTTACCTTCCCGATGATGAATGACAATGTCTGGCTTACCAATCAGTTTAACCACGGTTTCTCCTATTGGATATATGGAATCATGGGCATTCTGTCGGCCGTATTTGTATGGAAAATGGTGCCTGAAACCAAAGGGAAAACCCTTGAATCGATGGAAGAGTTGTGGCTGAAGAAAAAATAGACCCGGGCTTTAACCCGATCATATTACAATTGAATCCCCCTAAAAAATTGAATTTTAGGGGGATTCATGATTTTATAAAATCAGATACTGAATAAATCTTAAGCTACCTTAGTTCTTATATCTCAATAAAAAACTAACCAATGGGATTTTATTTGAAAATTGACTTTCCTTTTGCTCCCTTGGATTAAATCATTTGTACTTAAATAGGTCGAATGTCGGGCTTGAAAATTTATATTCTTATTTTTGCATCTAAATAGTAATCCAATTGCCAGATATATCCATTATAATAGTCAATTACAAGGGATGGAACAGACTTTCACAATGTCTTGATTCCTTGACAGTAATTAAAGACAGCCGGTTTTCGCATGAAGTTATTGTTGTTGATAACTGTTCAAACGACGGACAAGTAGTAAACTTCCAGAAAATCTACCCTGAATTCAGTTTCATCATCAACTCGGGCAATTCGGGCTTTGCAAACGGTTGTAATTTAGGAGCAGCAAACAGCCATGGCACTTTCTTCCTGTTTTTAAACCCCGATACCATCGTTAATGCCGATGCTCTTTTCCTGATGATTGAAGAAGCGCGGATCAGGAAAGCGTATTCAATCATTTCCTGTCGACAGATAAAGGAGAATGGTTCAGAGGATCGACCTTATGGAAAATTTCTATCCCTATCCACACTAACAGGCTGGTTACGTGCGCTGTGCAAAATATTTAACGGAAGCCAGATTAAAGTATTCGAACAAACAGAAGATTTTATATTTCCTGATTGGGTTTCCGGCTCAGTCGTGATGGTCAGTAAGACAAGTTTTCAAGGATTAGGCGGGTGGGACGATGATTTCTGGATGTATTTTGAAGATGTGGATTTTTGTCGCAGAGCAAAACTCAATAATGGGGACATTGTCATTCTGAAAAAAGCTGTTGTGGAGCATAATCACGGCGGGTCTTCCCGGATTAACAAACAAGTAACTGCTTTAACAAAAACCGAAGTGAATATTTCCCGTCATGTCTATATTTCGAAACATGAGACAGGAATGACAGCCATCTGCATGCATACAATTCTGATTTTTGATAATATTTTGCTTGGATTATTGCCCGCCTTGGCAGGAGTACTTCTCTTTTTCATTAAAGACCTGAATATCATAGCCAGAATCTATATTCAATTAATGAGTTATTACCTGAATGTTTTAAAGTCGGGTACCTGGTTAAGCAAAAGATCCGTAAATTACCCGTTAAACAAATAACGATTTAGCGAGAAATTTGGCTATTTCAATAGTTTAAAAAATTTCAGGGAAACAGATATTTATCCGATAAAAAAATCCATCATTCTCACCAACCGAATTTGAGCTCGTCACCCTATTTATAATCAACCCTTTATAACCTGAACAAAATAGTTCCAGACCGGATCGTTGGGTGGTGGTGCAACAATGGTGACTTCCTCTCCATTTACCGGATGCGTAAATTCAATTTTACGGGCATGTAGATGAATTCCTCCGTCGCTGTTCGACCGCGGAAAGCCATATTTTAAATCCCCTTTGATATATAAGCCGATTGCCGCCAATTGCGCCCTAATCTGGTGATGACGACCTGTATGTAATTCTATTTCAATTAAGTGAAACCGTTCAGAAGAAGCCAGGTAACGATAGGTCAGAATTGCTTTTTTTGATTCCTTCCGTTCGTTGGCGTAAGCGAACGACTTGTTCTGCTTGGTATCACGTACAAGCCAATGCTCCAACTGACCGCTTACTATTGCAGGTTTTTTGTCTACAACAGCCCAATATGTTTTACGGATTGCCCGATCTTCCTGGAACATTTCGTTCAGTCGCGCAAGGGCTTTTGAAGTTCTGGCAAAAAGAACTGCTCCACTTGTCGGCCTGTCAAGACGATGCGTAACACCCAAAAATACATTTCCGGGTTTATTATATTGTCTTTTAAGGTATTCCTTTACATCATCCCCCAATGTTTTATCGCCGGTTTTGTCTCCCTGCACGATATCTCCGCATTGCTTGTTGATTGCGATAATGTGATTATCTTCAAAAAGAACTGATAATTGCGTTATTGGATCCATTTACTCGTATTGCTCTTTCTCGCTCGGAAAGTCACGCGATTTTACGTCGGCTACATAACTTCCCACAGCTCCTTTGATTTCGGATGCAAGATTCAGATAACGACGCAAGAATCTTGGAGAAAATTCCTGAGTTAATCCCAGCATATCGTGAATGACAAGAACCTGACCATCAACACCTCCACCTGCACCTATTCCAATAACCGGAATCTTTAATTCTTTTGCGACCTTTTCCCCAAGTTTAGCGGGAATTTTCTCCAATACAATCGCAAAGCAACCGGCTTGTTCGAGAAGATGTGCATCTTCAATCAGCTTTTTGGCCTCTACCTCTTCTTTTGCTCTTACAGTGTAAGTTCCATATTTGTGAATTGACTGTGGCATCAATCCAAGATGTCCCATCACTGGGATACCCGCCATAACAATTCGTTTAACCGATTCGATCTCCTCTTTACCCCCTTCGAGCTTCACTGCATCGGCATGGGTTATTTTCATGATTTTTATCGCCGAATTCAAAGCTTCGAGTGAATTTCCCTGGTATGTTCCGAAGGGCATATCAACTACAACCAAAGCCCTGGTCACCGCTCTTACAACCGATTTCCCATGATAAATCATCTGATCCAGCGTGATTGGCAGTGTGGTTTCATTTCCGGCCATCACATTCGACGCCGAATCGCCAACCAGAATGACATCAATTCCAGCCTCATCGACTAATTTGGCCATGCTGTAATCATAGGAAGTCAGCATCGAAATCTTCTCGCCATGCAACTTCATCTCAGCAAGTACATGGGTTGTTACCCTCTTTACCTCTTTCTGTACAGACATAATTTCAGTTTCAAAATGGATTACTTCCGGCAAAAGTAGAAAAATCGGATGATCTTAGGAACAATCAACCTTTTTTAGTTCTGAAAAGAAACAATCAATCTGTCAGACGCTGACTGACAGAATTAATTCAGCCCGTAATAGATTAGGTTAAAGCAATTAAAAATAAAGGCTACTTGTGCTTTTACAAGTAGCCTTTAACTATTTTTCTCACAACTATTACACGCTGATCTTAATTACTCCCAACAAAAGTTTTAAAGGATCAAACCCTTAAAAAGATTTTTTTGGTATAGAGGTAGTAAAGTAATAACCATTCAATGATAATTGCGCCAAGTATGACCACCCACTGGCCCAGAGGTGCAGCCAGCCAGCCCACAAAAAATTGCGAAATCAACCCAAAATTGATAATATCAACAGCAAGGTAGATCGTGATTGAATTCATCCCGATCACCTTAAAAAATAATATCTTATAAGATATAATTCCTTTTGTCCATTCTTTTACATCAATAGTAAAATAGAAAAGTGACAGCAAAAGAGAGCTGATTCCGGCTGTTAAAAGATTAAATGGAACTGTCCATGCGGCTTTGATAATAGGATAAAAAGGAGAGAGAATCAGTGCAACAGTGACAAGAGCAGCACCTGCAATCGCCAAAAAAGTTGCCTTCCGCGAAGTGGCAGGTTTCCCGTCACGTAAAATAGAACCTGCCAATGAACCCATTAGAGTAACGGTTATCGCGGAAACGATGCAGAGTAGTCCTTCAGGATCAAAGGTTTTACCATATAAACGACCCGGTAAAAGCATACGATCGAGCCATGCATTCATTCCGCCTACCGGATCCAAAAGCCCTGCGCCATAACCAGGAACCGGAACGGCGAGTTGCAGGATCGCAATGCCTGACAAAATGCCAATCAACCAGGCAAGACGTGTTTTAAATGATTTCGTATATAAGACAATGGTTGCGGCGAATAAGTAACCTAATCCGATTTGTGCAAGGACACTTGCAACACGCATATCTGAAAATCCGTTTTTTAATGCCCCATTATAGACCATCCCGAGAATTACCAAAATAATTCCACGTTTTAATATCTTGTGAAAAAGTCCTTTTCTTTTAACCCCCTGTTCAACTTTGCCCGTAATTGCATATGGAATTGCAACCCCAGAAATAAACATAAACATGGGAAAAATCAGGTCTTCGAAATGAAATCCAGCCCATGGTACGTGTTCCATTTGATCTGCAATTACCTGTAACCAACCCCATTGAGTGATTTGGGCCAAAGCTACAATCAGGGCGCCACCTCCAATAATCCATAACATGTCAAATCCGCGCAATACATCAAGCGATTGAAGCCGTTCAGGTTGTCTCGGTTCACTTTTTTTCGTTTTCATTGAATATTAAATTTGGGGATTAATTTAGTTTGCACCAAAGTTATAAAAGAAAGGATATTGTCACACTTTTCATGTGCATAAAATTTATTTTTTTATGGTCACATGGGATTAAAGATCTGCCATGCTAATGTCCGTGAACGGTTATTTTCATTTCTGTTGGTGTTTTGTGAATCTTGCCCAGTCCATCCACCAAATTGTTATTCAACTCGACAGAATCTGAAGGATTAGTTTTAAAAACTGCCTGGGTTAGTCATTCATTGACATCACCATCACATCTCTCAAATTATCACCTTCACTTCCTTTGTCATCCACTTCCCGCTGTCGTTTTGTCACAAAAGGTGACAACAATGCTTTATATAAGGCATTATATTGTGCCAATTTTGCCAAATGAAGCTGTTTATTAATATTGGCACAACGATTGAAAGGAAAAGGATAATTGGATCATAAATTGAATAAACAAGTATAAATATAACTATAAGAAAATGGGAAAAATTATTGGAATTGACTTAGGAACAACCAACTCCTGTGTTGCCGTGATGGAAGGCAACGAACCGGTGGTCATCCCCAACAGCGAAGGCAAACGTACTACCCCTTCGGTAGTAGCATTTGTTGAAAATGGCGAACGCAAAGTTGGTGATCCAGCTAAGCGCCAAGCGATTACCAACCCCGCAAAAACTATATCCTCCATTAAACGGTTCATGGGTGAGCCTTACGCTAACTTGTCAAAGGAAATTAAAAGAGTTCCTTTCTCTGTTATTCAGGGGGATCATGACACGCCAAGGGTAAAAATCGACGACCGTTTTTATTCTCCTCAGGAAATTTCGGCTATGATACTTCAGAAAATGAAGAAAACAGCTGAAGATTATCTTGGACAGGAAGTTACAGAAGCGGTTATTACCGTTCCTGCTTATTTTAACGATTCACAACGTCAGGCAACTAAAGAAGCCGGCGAAATTGCTGGTTTAAAAGTACGCCGTATCATCAACGAACCTACTGCCGCTTCATTGGCTTATGGTCTCGATAAGATGCATAAAGACATGAAGATCGCCGTTTTTGACCTTGGTGGTGGAACGTTTGATATTTCAATCCTTGAATTAGGTGAAGGCGTTTTTGAAGTTAAATCAACCGACGGTGATACCCACCTTGGTGGAGATGATTTCGATCAGGTGATCGTTGACTGGTTAACAGATGAATTCAAAAAAGACGAAGGTGTTGATTTGCATAAAGATGCAATGGCTTTGCAACGTTTGAAAGAAGCTGCAGAAAAAGCTAAAATCGAACTTTCAAGTTCTACTCAGACTGAGATCAATCTACCTTATATTATGCCGGTTAACGGAATACCAAAGCATTTGGTTAAAACGCTTACTCGTGCTAAATTCGAACAATTATCTGACAAGCTGATCAGTGCAACAATGGAACCTTGTCGTAAAGCATTGCAAAATGCAGGCATGACAATTAAGGACATAGATGAAGTTATTCTTGTTGGTGGTTCTACACGTATTCCTGCAATTCAGGAAAAAGTACAGGCTCTCTTCGGAAGAGTACCTTCAAAAGGTGTTAACCCCGATGAAGTTGTAGCTGTAGGTGCTGCCATTCAGGGTGGTGTTCTTTCTGGTGAAGTAAAAGATGTTTTACTACTTGATGTTACCCCTCTATCTTTAGGTATTGAAACAATGGGTGGCGTTATGACAAAACTGATTGAAGCCAACACTACAATTCCAACTAAGAAAGCGGAAACTTTTACCACTGCTGCCGATAGTCAGCCATCTGTTGAAATTCATGTACTTCAGGGCGAACGCCCAATGGCACAAGGAAATAAGACAATAGGTCGTTTCCATCTTGATGGATTACCACCAGCACCACGTGGCGTACCGCAAATTGAAGTTGCATTTGATATTGATGCCAACGGTATTCTCCACGTTACAGCAAAGGATAAAGCAACAAGCAAAGAACAGTCAATCAGAATTGAAGCTACGACCGGTCTTACTGACGAAGAAATCAGAAGAATGAAAGACGAAGCTGCAGCAAATGCTGAATCTGACAAACTTGCCAAAGAGAGAGTTGAAAAACTCAATCATGCTGATACGCTGATTTTTCAGACAGAGAAACAACTGAAAGAGTTTGGCGACAAACTTCCTGCTGATAAAAAAGGTCCTATCGAAGCTGCTTTAGCTAAATTGAAGGAAGCACATAAAGTTCAGGATATTGCCGGCATTGATGCTGCAACGACCGAATTGAACACTGTGTTCCAGGCAGCTTCTCAGGAGATGTACAATGCCGCGAGCGCACAAGGTGGCCAGGCAGGTCCTCAGGGCGGTCAAGGTGCACCTCAACAGGAACAAAAAGGCGAAGGTGATGTAACCGACGTTGATTTTGAAGAAGTAAAATAATTTCTCCAAATATAGTATAGATTGAAAACCCGCTTTTTTACCGAAGCGGGTTTTCTTTTGCCTATCGTTTAACAGAATTAATTGTTCTATAGCCAATTAACCTGTCGTACCTTGATGAAAAACCACGGTAATAAACCAAAATCTGGTAATCATTTTCGGTTTCAACATAACTACCTTCCAACAACGTATTATCAATCAGGCTCCCACCGTTTTCGACATAAACATACTGATAGTCATAGAATCCTTGTTTTAACAAAAGGGCCGCTTCGTAAAGTTTCAGTTCAGGATTCCACGTCATTTTATTTACCGGCAGACATTGCCAGTCAGATAAACCACCAAAAACATAGATATTCCCGCCCAATAATGGTTCTGCCATTTCGAGTGAAAAATAGACCTTCATATAATCAGACTCAAGATCAGAATCAGTTACCCGATCATTTTTAATCAGATAACGCCCATTAAGATCATTCTCGTTTCGGTATTCACTTCCCCTTGTTACCAGATCCGTTCGTAGGGAAACATGGTACAAAGGTCTTATGAATTCGATATTTGCAACGCCCAGGCCATTGATCCGAAGGTTTTTGGTATCAAAATTCCGGAATTCATTTCCCCCGGCAAAAACATTTTCACGGCTAAGGTCATAACTTAATTGATTATCCCTGACAAAAAGGGGTTTAAGCTTTGTAAGACAATTGTCAGTCCTCGAATTCTGCATCACAACAACTTTTATTTCAGTGCGGGGATCCTGAATGCCTATACGCGAATAAGTCATATCAAAGTCAATTTCCTGATCGCGTCCCTTGAACCCTTCGAAAGTTGATTTTTTAACCTCGCCTTTGATATCTGCCAATGGTTCAACAACGTAAAAGCGGCGCGTCAAAACCGGAGAATCTTTCTTCCCCTCCTCAAAAACTGAAAGCAAGTAATTGCCGGAAACGAGAAAACGGACATTTTCATTCGGCAGGGACAACAGGTAGTTGGTGTATTTCGTTGTCGTATTGATCGATGCGGCATAATCATTAATAGGATTTTCCATAAAACCCTCCATGTATTCCGATTGGACGAGCCGGGACGGATACCATTCCTCATCACAATGGGTTACCCTATAAACAAAATTCGTCACGCCATCCGACAATTCGTCAAACTTTAACTGTATTCGCTGATCGGCAGCACCCAGTTCAATAATTGGTTGCGAAAAGTCCCAACCTTCGCGAAAAAATTGAACCGAATGAATATTTTCACGATAAACACCATTCATCAAGGGCATTACAACAACCTTGGATGAAGCCAACCCATTAATCGAAAGAAAAATTAAAAGTCCCAAAAAGAGAAACTGAAGTTTCATTCTGAAAAAAATCATATTGTATCTTATAAGCATATTAGAATGATTAACAGAAGTTTATATTGTGAATCCTGGTTAATAGTTTATTAGATTTAAAAAATATACTTTAGATAACTGAAATATTGAAACTTTCGATATCGTAAAT
>Ga0302215_10002893_pt1 | contig 11698 bp, 10 predicted proteins | sample II_Fen_N3_1_FD_194580 | JGI IMG/M metagenome (GOLD analysis project Ga0302215, IMG submission 194580) | Peat permafrost microbial communities from Stordalen Mire near Abisko, Sweden - II_Fen_N3_1 | ecosystem: Environmental > Terrestrial > Soil > Wetlands > Permafrost | place: Sweden: Abisko... | reverse complement strand
CGTGAAATTGCCGTAAATGGAATTTAATTTAAAATATGAGACGATATACTCACTTCCAAAAGAAGAATAAAATATTTTAATACATTATTAATTCCATTAGCACCAGGAATAATTAATTATGTAATTGTAAATATTTAATGATCATTTACTAAATTTTGAAAGTAATGATCTTCATATTCCTTGAAATTATTAATTGTTCATTATTAATTATTAATTACTTAAAATGCTACCTTGGTGTTCATTTATGATGAAAATTCTTTTAAGAGAATTATCTTTGTACTATGAGCAGCAGGGTGCATTTTGAATTGATAATTTAATATAAACAGGTACAGCAAACCAATATCATTCGTATAAACTACCGTGAACGGTAATTAAAATTTAGTCAACATAAAAATTTGAAACAAATGAAATTACACTGGCAGATACTTATCGCTCTCCTATTGGGTGCCACATTTGGCATATTCTTACCTGACCAGGTTGAATGGATAAAATGGATGGGCGATCTTTTTCTACGTGGACTTAATATGGTGGTCATTCCGCTAGTAATAAGTTCCATTGTGGTAGGTATCGTAAACGTAGGATCAGGCTCCAACCTGAGCAGGCTGGGCATAAAATCAATTCTGTTCTTTCTTTCCACCACCCTGGTGGCTATTGTTACAGGACTTTTATTTGTCAATGTATTTAAACCCGGTAATAATGTGAATCTTGTACAATCAGTTGTATCCGATGTTGCAATTGCTCCAAAAAAATCATTTGCAGAAATGCTGGTTAACATTGTTCCATCCAATATCTTTTCCGATCTGGCAACCGGCAGTGATCGTTTACTGGGCATTATTTTCTTCTCCATTCTTTTTGCCATCTTCCTCTCAAAACAGGAAGCCCGTTTCCGGGATAATCTGGTGAATCTTTTTGAATCGGTCTTTCAGATTATAATGAAAATTACGGGATTGGTTATCCGCTTCAGTCCGTTTGGGGTTTTTGCTCTTATTGCCGTTCAGTTTTCGCATTACACGGGCGATCCTAAACAATTGGTAAATGTTGCAGGCAGTCTGGGATCTTATTTAATTACCATCATCGGAGCTCTGTTGTTTCACAATTTTGTTACGCTTTCATTGATTCTATTCTTTTTTGTCAGGGTTAATCCTTTTAAGCACATTCTGAACATGATATCGCCTTTACTGATGTCATTCTCATCTTCTTCCTCAAGTGCCACCCTGCCACTAACCCTGAGTGAAGTGGAAGAAAAAAGCGGAGTGAGTAACCGGGTCACCAGCTTTGTCATTCCCCTTGGAACAGCAATCAACCGGAATGGTACTGCCCTTTTTGAATGTGGGGCAGCTATTTTTGTGGCACAGGCCTATGGCATTGAATTGTCGGTTACTCAACAATTCCTGTTGGTAGTCACCACATTGGTCGCCTCGATAGGGGCTGCCGGAATTCCAATGGCTGCCTTCGTTATGATGAGTGTTATTCTTGACTCGGCCGGCATCCCAAAAGAAGGGTTGGGACTATTGCTGGTTGTTGACAGGATACTGGATATGTTCCGCACGGCTACCAATGTCTATGGAAATACCTGTGCAGCTGTATTTGTTGCAAAATCAGAGAAAGAAACATTGAAAGTTTAAAAACACATTTCGTTCTTTAGTCTGAGTTATAACTCGAATTCAAGCCAACTTTCAAAAAAAACGATATATAACTCTCACCTCAGTTGCAACTGAATCAAATTTAGTTGCCCGTTAAATCATAAAGCCCGTAAAAACAGAACCTGATTCTGCTTTTATGGGCTTTATGATTTTACAAGTATTGATAAGTCGAAAGTTTCCGTACAATCCGGGAGTTTATCCTTGTCTCCTGTTTTTTTCGTGTTTTATTGGCATTTTAGTCCCCTTTTGAAATAAAACTTAAATAAAACATACCTGAAACTTACTAAAAACTTAGATATTCATATTTATAAAGATATGTATATTTAAGTTTTATGTGTGTTTTTAGAAAGATTTTCGTGAGTAATTTTAACAAATACGAACTAAATGCGAGTAAAAGAGCTATAAAACAGGAGAAAAGAAGAATAATAAAATAGCTGGAAATCTTCAATGAGAAGTTTCATAATTATGGGTTGTTGAAAGATTCAATTTTAAGTTGGCTGATGTATTTGTTACTATGAAAACCGGATAGTATATTTTAATAACTTGAGTCTGTCCATCAAGAATAGACTTTATTATGTAATATTGTGAATATATATTCAATAATAAACCATAACTCCGATTTTATACCCTGTATATGGTATATAAATACCCCCTCAACGGTATGGTAGGACAACTGGAATTGGTCTAATTTTGCAATATCAAAATGAATGGGATTCAAAATCTTCTGATTTAACTATGAAAAATCAGAGGATGAAAGATGGTTTATTAAACGTAAAGAAAAACAACATGAAGAAAAGTAACGATGTTCAGAAAATTCTCCCTGGTAATTATTCTTCTCCCGCAGGTGAAGAAATTTGTTTAACGAATTACACTAATAAACGAATGTGTGGTTGTTGTAGATAAATTCTTTTTAAAAATACAAGCAACAATTATAGAAAACATTCATTTATTATTCGAATTATGACTTTAAAAAATACAATATACAATTTATTTCTTTTTCTCAGTCTAACTCAAATTGCTTATGCACAGGACAGTATTCAATCAATTTCTCATTCGGTAGACACTCGTTTAAAAATAGTTGAAAAGGCTATAAGTTATTTGCCAAAAATCAGTGGCTTAATTAATTTACGTTATCAGTATTCTACGGAAGCTGCCAATTATAGTACAGGTAAAAACGGTTTTGATGTACGTCGTGCCTATCTGGATTTCAAAGGAAATGCAACAAAAGATCTGACCTACCGGCTTCAACTGGACTTTTCAACAAGTCCCAAAATATTAGATGCTTATATTGAATGGAAACCCTTTAAGTTTGTAGGTTTACAGGCCGGTCAGTTTAAAACTGCCTATACATTGGAAAATCCGTATTCGCCAACCAATCTTGAAACATCGGATAACTCACAGGTGATAAGTAAATTAATTACCGATTATAACAATTGCGGAAGGGATATAGGGTTGTCATTAAATGGAAGTTTTTTTCAAAAGAAAGGTTACAGCCTGATTGAATATAAGGTTGCGCTTTTAAACGGGAATAACATTAATGTAACAGATAACAATAAGACGAAAGATGTTTATGGGATATTACTCTTAAATCCAATGAAATCCATTACTTTTGATGCTTCTTATTATAAAGGTCAATATGGCATAGAGACTGCTAAATATGACAGGAACAGGACCAGTTTTGGTGCTAGATACGACGATGGAAAACTATTGGTCCGTGCTGAATATGTTGCAGGAGAAATAGGAACTACCCGGGAAAATTTAAAAGATGCACTTGGATATTATATCTCCGCAGGATATTTTGTTACCGAAAAGTTACAACCTGTTTTGAAATATGATTTTTATCAAAATGATAAAACAACAGGAAACACTGCAATAACAAATTACGTAGCCGGGGTAAACTATTGGATAACACCAAAAACAAGACTCCAGGCAAATTACACACATAAAGATAACAAAGATACTTCAAAAGCTGATAGTGACTATTTGGTGGCTCAGATTCTCCTCAGCTTTTAATGAAAAATAAAAGAAAAAACATGAAAAAAATTGTAGCATTTTCACTCGTTCTCGCTTTTCTGATTGGATTACCCATTCATATTCAGGCACAGTCGAAAGAATTAAAAGGTCAGATTTCACTCTCAGGTGCATTTGCACTTTATCCGTTGGCGGTTAAGTGGGCTGAAGAATTCAGAAAATTACATCCAAAAGTCAAAATTGATATTTCGGGTGGAGGTGCCGGAAAAGGAATAACAGATGCATTAAGTAAAGTGGTCGACCTGGGGATGGTTTCAAGGGAAATAAAACCGGAGGAAGTAACAAAAGGAGCCTGGTTTGTAGCAGTGGCAAAAGATGCCGTGGTACCTACCATTAATGCAAAAAATCCAAAGATCAAAGAGCTTTTGGCAAAAGGGATTACTCAGGAAACTGCCACGAAATTATTTGTAACAGGAGAATATAAAACATGGGGAAATGTGTTGGGCATAAAATCGAATATTCCGGTACATGTCTATAACCGCTCTGATGCTTGTGGAGCCGGTGAAACCTGGGCTAAATTTTTAGGAAATAAAAAACAGGAAGATTTATTGGGAACAGGTGTTTTCGGTGATCCCGGAGTGGCTGCGGCAGTTCAAAAAGATCCGGTTGCCATTGGTTATAATAATATTGCTTATGCCTATGATTTAAAAACAAAGAAACCAAATCCCGGAATTCTGGTTTTACCGATAGACGTCAACAAAAATGGTAAAATCGATGCAGCTGAAAACTTTTACGCTACATCCAACCAACTTATTGCAGCCATTGCACAGGGTAAATATCCTTCCCCTCCGGCACGAGACTTATACCTGGTATCAAAGGGCAAACCTACGAATCCGGTGGTTAAAGAATTCCTGAAATATATACTTACTGCCGGACAAAAATACAATGTGCCAAACGGGTATATCAGTTTGCCGAAAGATAAACTAAATAAAGGAATTGCAAAACTAAAATAGTTTCATGTCAGAGGAATAACTCATGTTGAATAGAATAGTCAAAAATAAAATTGCCGGAGGGTTGATGTTTACCATTACGGTAGCATCCATCCTGTTGGTCGTATTTATAGGACTGGGATTATACCTGAAGTCAGTTCCTGTTTTTGAACATACCAGTTTCTGGCATTTGATTTCTTCCTCGGAATGGAAACCGGGAAAGGGGGAATTCGGATTTTTACCTTTTATTGCAGGTACCGTTTTGGTCACAGTTATCGCTGTTGTCCTGGCTATCCCGATTGCATTGTTTACTGCTCTTTATCTGACAGAATACTCTAAATCGTATATACGCAGATTTGTGTTTACAGCACTCGATATTTTGGCAGGAATCCCCTCAGTGGTATACGGGGTATGGGGTACATTGTTTATCGTTCCCTGGATATCTGAAAAACTGGCACCTCATTTTGTCGAATATTCAACAGGATATACGGCACTGGCTGGAGGAATAGTGTTGGGAGTAATGATATTACCCCTATTAATCAGTTTGTTTGTTGAAATATTTTCTGCAGTACCGAAAGAATACAGAGATGCCTCTCTATCATTGGGAGCTACCAAATGGCAGACCAGCAAGCACGTGATTATCCGTAAAACTTTACCGGGAATAATAGCCGCTGTCATATTATCAGTTTCGCGTGCCTTAGGTGAAACAATAGCAGTTTTAATGGTTTGCGGGAATGTACCTCTTATTCCTCATTCTATTTTAGAATCGTGTTATCCATTACCGGCACTGATAGCAAATAATTACGGGGAGATGCTTTCAGTACCCTTATATGAATCGGCATTGATGCTTGCTGCTTTTTTACTTTTCATAGTTGTATTTATATTTAATGCATCATCAAGAGCAGTAATTTACAGGATAGTTCATAGTAGGTAGTTTATAGTTGGTAGTTTATAGTTTATAGTTGGTAGTTTATAGTTGTTGATAGTTGGGAGTAAGTAGTTTATGCTAAATGGTAAGTAGTTAGTTTTGAATAGTAATATCAACAGTTGGTTAGGATTTTAATAACGGAAGAAAAAATGAAATTCAAATTTATAGAAGAGAAGATTGCTAAAACAGTGATGATAGTTTTTGCACTCCTGGTGGTCGGGTTTGTAGGGAACATCATATACACCATTCTGAGAAGAGGATTACCGGCGCTTAACTGGGACATGATCAGCAAGATTCCTGCCGGAGGATATTACAATGGCGGGGGTGGTGGAATCCTGAATGCTATTATGGGCTCTTTGTATATTGTTCTTGGTTCTACTTTCCTTGGATTATTGGTGAGCATCCCGATCGTATTTTATCTCAATGTGTTTTTGAAAAAGGATTCTAAACTGGCGTATGTAGCACGCCTTGCATTTGATGTTATGTTTGGCATCCCCTCCATAGTTTATGGAGCCTTTGCTTTTACCATCATGATTTACTTAGGCATGCACACTTCATTGGGTGGTGGAATCTTAGTGATAACTTTATTAATAATCCCAATATTTATCAGATCGATGGATGAAGTTGCATTACAATTACCCAAAGATCTGCTCGATGCAACCTATGCTTTGGGAGCAACTAAACTTGAAACCATCAAAGTGGTACTTCGTCAGATAGCACCAGGAATAGCCACTGCCACTTTATTATCTGTTGGCAGGGCTATCGGTGATGCGGCAGGAGTTATGTTTACAGCGGGATTTACCGATAGCATTCCTACTTCACTGAGTCAACCTGCAGCCACTTTGCCCTTGTCTGTATTCTTTCAACTAAGCAGTCCGAATGCTGATGTACAGGGTCGTGCTTATTCGGCAGCTTTGATACTGATATTTATTGTGCTTGTGATCAGTGTAACAGGTAGGGTGATTACTACTCATTTTTCTAAAAATAAAATATAATGGATACGCTTCAATTTGGTAATCCGGCACCTAAGACCAGAAGTCTGGGAAGCCAATTCTTTAGTAATTTTTTATTTAACAGATCTACCATCAAAAAATCGCTGACCCAACCTGATAAATCGGTTTATAAAATTAGAAATGCCAACTTAAGAGTAAGTAATCTGAATGTGTATATACAAAAAAATCATATTCTTAAAAATGTCAATATTGAGATTCCTGATAAAAAAATCACCTGTATTATCGGTCCTTCAGGTTGTGGTAAATCGACCCTGCTAAAGACCTTCAATCGCCTGATTGATGATACCGAAGGAGTGAAATATGATGGAAGTATTTTGGTTGATGGCACCGATATTTTTAATAAAAAGACAGAAATAACAGAAATAAGAAAAAAAATGGGTCTGTTGTCACAGCGTCCGTGCCCGCTTCCAATGTCCATCTATGATAACATTGCTTTTGGATGCAAAATGCATGGTGAGCATAAAAAGAAAAAATTAAATCAGATTGTAGAGGAACAACTCAAAGCGGTCGGATTGTGGGAGGAAGTAAAGAACCGGTTGAATGCACCGGCTTCAAAACTCTCCATTGGGCAGCAACAACGATTATGCCTGGCCAGGGGATTAGCGGTCGAGCCTGAATTTATACTTGCCGATGAAGCAACTTCGGCCCTTGATCCAATTTCAAGCAAACACATTGAACAACTTTTTGTAGAACTAAAACAGGATTATGCCATTATTATGGTAACGCATACCTTACGGCAAGCTTTACGAATTGCCGATTATGTCGTTTTTATGTACCTGGGAGAGGTCATTGAATCAGGTCCTGCCGATGAAGTCTTTAATAACCCAAAACAGGAATTGACAAGAAAATACCTGGAGGGAGCCTTTAGTTAATTTACAATTTAATGATTTACCCCCGATAGCTATCGGGATTCCAATTTAACCAATATAGAACCAAGAACCAAGAATAAAGAATAAAGAATAAAGAACAAAGATCATAGAATAAAGATTAAAGATTAAAGAATACAAAACTGATCAACCAAAATAGAAATATAAACCCAAAACGAGGAACCAATCAATCAAAATAAAATCATTAACCCAAAACGCGGAACACGGAACACGGAACACGGAACGTGGAACGTGGAACCATTCATCCAAAATATAATCATTAACCCAAAACGCGGAACGCGGAACGCGGAACAATTCAACAAATCAAAAACATGAGCAATTATAAATTAACCCATCTCAAAGAATTAGAATCCGAATCCATTTTTATCATGCGGGAAGTGGCGGCACAATTTGAAAAGCCTGTCCTGCTATTTTCAGGAGGTAAAGATTCGATCGTGATGGCTTATCTGGCCTACAAGGCATTCTATCCGGCACCCATTCCATTTCCTTTCCTGCATATTGATACTGGTCATAATTTTGAAGAAACCATCACCTACCGTGATGACCTGGTGAAATTGTTAGGGGCAGAATTAATTGTGGGATCTGTCGAAGCATCCATCGAAAGTGGAAGGGCAGTCGAAGAAAAAGGATATACTGCCAGTCGGAATAAACTGCAGACAGTAACATTGCTGGATACACTTGAGAAATATAAGTTTGATGCTGCACTGGGCGGAGCACGCAGGGATGAAGAAAAGGCCCGTGCCAAAGAACGTTTCTTTTCACACCGGGATGAATTCGGCCAATGGGATCCTAAAAATCAACGACCCGAGCTATGGAATATCTTTAACGGTAAAAAACAACTGGGTGAACATTTTCGGGTATTCCCGATCAGTAACTGGACGGAAATGGATATCTGGCAATATATATTACAGGAAAGCATCCCGTTGCCTTCCCTATATTATACCCATGAGAGGGAAGTCTTTACTCGTGATGGTATCTGGTATGCAGCCCTTGACGCTATCCCACGGAAACCGACAGAGACAGTAGAGATACGTAAAGTACGATGTCGTACCATTGGAGATATTACCTGTACCGGATTGACACTTTCATCTGCCGATTCTCTTGAAGAGATTATCGATGAAATTGCCAGTTCACGCATTACCGAACGTGGAGGTCGGTCAGATGATAAACGATCGGAAGCTGCCATGGAAGACAGGAAGAAAGTGGGTTATTTTTAATTGTAAGTTGACTAAGTTGACTAAGTTAACTAAGTTGATTAAGTTGAATAAGTTGAGTCAGTTGACTGAGTTGAATAAGTTGAATAAGTTAATTGGTTGATTAAGTTGATTAAGTTGATTAAGTTGAATTAGTTGATTAAGTTGATTAAGTTGAATTAGTTGATTAAGTTGAATTAGTTGAATAAATTGAATTAGTTGATTAAGTTGAATTAGTTGATTAAGTTGAACCCATTTCCTAATTAACGAAGTAATTAATTGTCAATTACCCAATCAACCAATTACCCAATCAACCAATTACCCAATCAACCAATTACCCAATCAACCAATCAACCAATTACGCAATTACCCAATCAACCAATATCCAATCAACCAATCAACTTAATTAACTAATCAACTTAATCAACCAATCAATCAACTAACGAATCAACAACAAAGAAATATGTCAATTCAGAAAAAAGATACATCAGGATATTTAGATATGGAGCTGCTTCGAATCAGTACGGCCGGGAGCGTAGATGATGGCAAGAGCACATTAATCGGTCGATTGCTTTACGATAGCAAGTCCATTTTTGAAGATCAGCTCCAGGCGGTAAAAGATGCCAGCAAACGATTAGGAGGCGGCGATGAAGTCAACCTGGCCTTGCTTACCGATGGCTTGCGTGCCGAACGCGAACAGGGCATTACCATTGATGTGGCCTATCGTTATTTTGCCACCCCAAAACGTAAATTCATTATTGCCGATACTCCCGGGCACATTGAATATACCCGTAATATGGTTACCGGTGCTTCAACAGCGGATGTTGCTGTCATATTGATCGATGCAAGGCATGGCATCATCGAACAAAGCAAACGTCATTCGTATATTGCCTCGTTGCTACAAATTCCAAATGTGATCGTGGCAGTCAATAAGATGGATCTGGTAGATTTCTCCGAAACAGTTTATAATGATATCAAAAAGGAATACGAAGAAATTGCTGCCATACTGAAATTGAAGAATGTCATCTTTATTCCTATTTCAGCCAGGGATGGAGATAATGTGGTGGATGCTTCAGTACACACACCCTGGTATTCAGGCGAAACATTGTTGCATTTACTCGAAACCCTTCCTGTTCGTAAAGATGAAACCAAATTACCTGCCCGCTTTCCGGTGCAATACATTATCCGTCCGCAAAGCGATAAATTTCACGATTACCGTGGATATGCAGGTCGTATCTCGGGAGGAAGCTTTTCGGTTGGAGATGCAATTACTGTTCTTCCATCGAACACTCAATCGAAAATTGTTGCCATTGACGAAGGTGAAAATTCACTGGACGAGGCTTTTACTCCTCAGTCGGTTAGCATTCGTCTTGCCGATAATATTGATATCAGCAGAGGCGATATCATTGTAAAAAATTCGGAACCAAAACCAACGGTAAGTGCTGTGGTGTCACTTCTGGTATGCTGGTTGAATCACCGTCCGCTGAACGAAGGTGGAAAATATATCATTCGTCATGCTACAGAAGAAACCAGGGCCATCATTAAAGAAATTCATTTTAAGGTGAATATAAACACCCTTGAAAATATCCTCGATGACAAAACAGTAAAAATGAATGATATTGCTCATATTTCCATCAAAACACTCAAACCACTCAAATACGATTCGTATGGTGAAAACCGGATTACCGGAAGCCTGGTGCTGATCGATGAAAATACCTTCGAAACGGTGGGGGCAGGAATGATTGTCCATAATTTAGAAGATGAAACATTTACAATTTAAGAAAAGGAGAGACCCCAAACCCCTAAAGGGGTTAAAACCCGGTATTGTAAATTTATAAAAATGTATACATTCTCATAATCCCACTTTCTAAGCCCTTTAGGGGTTTGGGGTTCTTAAATTATTATCATGAAAGAAAAAATAGAACAGCTCAATCAACAATTTGAAGGACAGTCTCCGGATGTGGTCCTTCAATACTTTTTATCGGAATATAAAGGAAAGATAGCCCTTTCATCGAGTCTGAGTATTGAAGATCAGGTACTAACCGATTTGATTGTCAAAGCTGATCCTTCAACCCGCATTTTCACACTGGATACGGGTCGCCTGTTTCCTGAGACTTATAGCCTGATTGATAAAACGAATATTAAATACGACATTCATCTCGAAGTGCTTTTCCCCGACTATACGGAAGTGGAAAAAATGGTGAAGGAAGAAGGCATCAACCTTTTTTATAAAGGCATTGATCAACGGAAAACCTGTTGCCGTATTCGTAAACTCGATCCCCTGAAGCGTGCTTTTCAGGGTCTCGAAGTATGGATCTGCGGATTACGAAAAGAACAATCTGTCACCCGTCAGGCTGTACAATTAATAGAATGGGATGAAAATAACGGACTTATTAAACTTAATCCACTCATTAATTTTTCAGAAACAGAAGTATGGGATTATATCAAAAAGCATCATGTTCCCTATAATAAGCTTCACGACCAGGGATTCCCGAGCATTGGCTGTCAACCCTGCACCCGTGCAATAAAGCCGGGAGAAGATATCCGCGCCGGCCGTTGGTGGTGGGAAAACCCGGATCAGAAGGAATGCGGACTGCATAAAAGGTGAGAGATAATTCATAATTCATAATTCATAATTCATAATTCAATGTTGTTTATTTTGCATTTATCTTTGTGAAAATTTGAGGCTTAGTGACTTTGTGGCAAGAAAATATTAGCCACCAAGACACAAAAACACTAAGTTTCACTAAGAGGGATTTAAGAAATACCCTTAACTTAACGACATTGATTCATAATTCATAATTCAATGTCGTTTATTTTGCGTTTTTCTTTGTGAAACTTTGAGGCTTAGTGACTTTGTGGCAAGAAAATATTAGCCACTAAGGCACAAAAACACAAAGTTACACAAAGGGTATATTCAATAAATATCCTTAACTAAATGACATTGATTCATAATTCATAGAGTTAATTCAACCAATCAACCGGCAGAACCTAGTGATATCACATTAATTGGAGGAACTCAATTAACTTCACGATAGCTGTCGGGACAACTTAATCAACTTAATTTACCAATT